>Ga0233438_10000799_pt1 | contig 37877 bp, 27 predicted proteins | sample SI_123_September_FD_182720 | JGI IMG/M metagenome (GOLD analysis project Ga0233438, IMG submission 182720) | Seawater microbial communities from Saanich Inlet, British Columbia, Canada - SI_123_September2016_10_MG | ecosystem: Environmental > Aquatic > Marine > Inlet | place: Canada: British...
AGGTTGTTCAAACAAAAAGTTGGATATTCACCTCAAGAATTTCGGTTTTTGAATTAAAGCCGTATTATTTTTTTAATAAATTCTAAAGAGTTCAACTCCTTAAATTTTGCTAAGACTTTTCTTGCAATTAAGAACAGCGTAAGAATTTATTGTTTATCTAATTACTGTTTTTTTTGCTGAATAAGATTTTAACCTAAAAGCCATAAGGGGGGTCGTAAGGGGGGTCGAAATTATTGTACAAACATAGATATAATTGCATATAAATGAAAGCCAAATTAAAATAACCTTTTAAATAGCCTTGTAAATACAAGTATATACAATTATTGACACAAGGTTCGTAAGCCTGTCTCTCCGCAAATATAAGCGTAAGCCCTTGATTTTCAAGTGTTTTTTGTTTGTAGGGGTACGTATAGGGGTACGTGTAGGCCGCTTTAGACCGAGAGCTTAATTCATTGATGTGGATAAGATTGGTTTTCTAAGATTAGCTAAAAATGTTGAATTAACAAATTCCTATTTTTCATTAGGAAGCAGTAGCTGAAGAATGTACCCGAGTAATAGCGTAAGTGCAGTTCCAATGACATTGAGCCAGAGGTATCCGAATAAACCCAAATAGAATAATCCAATAATCAAAATTTCAGAGATTATGGCTGCATAGAAAATAGCTTGTCCTTTGATTTTTTTAATAAAAATGGCAACGACAAAAACTCCCAAAATGGTTCCATAGAAAATAGAGCCGATGATGTTGACCAGCTGAATTAGGTTTTCGACCAAGCTTCCAAAACTGGCAAATAGTATGGCAATTACTCCCCAGAGGAGCGTGAAGAATTTTGAGGCATTTACATAGTGTTTCTCAGATTGTTCCTCTCGATTTCTTTTGTACAAATCAACAACTGTGGTTGCAGCAAGTGCATTGAGCTCTGATGCGGTAGAACTCATTGCTGCAGATAGAATTACGGCTAGCAAGAGTCCGATGAGTCCTTGAGGTAAATATTTTAGAATAAAGGAAATAAAAACATAATCTTTATCATTGACCTCAATTGTTGGATCGGCTTTCTTAATCAGAGTTTTTACTTCTGTACGAATTTCTTTTTCTTTAGTGTCTAACTTGGCTACTGCCTCTAAATCTTGAGCATTGGATTGAAGCAAAAGGCTGTGTTTTTGTTCTTGAATTTGATCCAATTGATTTTCATAGGTTTTGAGTTCTCCAGCATAGGCTGAGTTTTGAACTGCCTCTATTGCTTTTGGGTTAAAATGAATGGGCGCAGGTTCAAACTGATAAAACACAAAAACCATAACCCCAACCATCAGGATAAAAAACTGCATGGGTACTTTTAGAAAGCCATTCATAATAAGTCCTAGCTGACTTTCTTTTATTGACTTTCCCGACAAATAGCGTTGCACTTGACTTTGATCTGTTCCAAAATAGGAGAGGGCTAAAAACAAACCTCCTGTAATTCCACTCCAAAAAGTGTAACGACTGTTGGGATCAAAACTAAAATCAATAACATCTAGCTTTCCAGTAGCCCCTGCAACTCTTAGCGCTTTTATGAAGCCAATATCGTTTGGGAAACTGTTGATTATGAAAACAAATGTTGTAATCATCCCAAAAAAAATGACAAACATTTGTTGTTTTTGAGTTACGTTTACTGCTTGTGTTCCTCCAATTAGAGTGTAAAAAATAACAACCAATCCAATGAGTAGAATCAATAACTTTAGATTCCATCCCAAGACTACACTCAAAATAATTGCAGGTGCGTAAATGGTAATCCCTGCGGCAAGTCCGCGTTGGACTAAAAATAATACTGCGGTTAGTGTTCTTGTTTTTAGGTCGAAGCGTTCTTCCAAAAACTCATAGGCAGTAAATACTTTTAGGCGGTGGTACACTGGAATAAAAAAGAGGCAAATAAGAACCACAGCCAAGGGCAGTCCAAAATAAAATTGAACAAATCCCATACCGTCATGATAGGCTTGTCCTGGGGTAGATAAAAAGGTAATCGCACTGGCCTGTGTGGCCATAACCGAAAGCCCAATGGTCCACCAACGACTTTGATTTCCACCTTTGAGGTAATCTACAATAGAATCATTTTCTCTATTTTTCCATACCCCATAAAGTACTATGAAAGTTAGGGTTCCTATCAGTATGATCCAGTCTATTGTTCCCATCTGTTAAATGTATTCATGAACAAAATGAATAAAATCCAATAGATGATATTACCAATAACTAAGAAAGCATAAATTCTATTTTTCTTTGAGAACATTTTTTGAAGCTAATAAATTAATTAGTATGCGATAGGCTCCTGGTACACCAGCTGGAAGCTCTCTAAAAAAACTGAGCCCTGAATACACAAAAGTTCCTTTTCCATGAGATGCAATAAGAATACTTCCTAATTTTTCTGACTCTCCAAGGTCATTCATACCCAAAAGAGGTGTAAAGTTTTCATCCCACTGATTTGGGAAATACAAACCGCGTTCTTGAACCCAACCTTCAAAATCTTCAGCAGTTATTTTGTGTGGGTAATTCATTGCAATATGATTTGGATCTAAAATTCGAACCTTACTAAACTCGTCGGTTACTCGATCTCGTGATAGTTGAATGGAGTAGGGGGTTAGTTTTTTAGTTTTTAAACCTCTACTGGTGTTGTATTGGGTTAGCAATGTTCCTCCTGCTTCGACAAAATCAAACAGCATTTGATTTTTGTATGCCAAGGATTCTAGTACATTGTATGCCCGAATCCCCACGATGATTGCATCATAGGTTTTGAGTTCTGCAAGGGTTGCTGTTTCAATATCAATAGAACGAACATCTACACCAACAGTTTGTAAACGTTCTTTTACGGTGTCGCCGGCACCTGCAATGTATCCTACTTTGACTTTTGGAATTTTCAGATTCAGGCAAACAGTTTTTGCTTCACTGGGTTGTGCCATGAACTGTTTTGGAATATGGGTGTAGTCTAAAGTTTTAACTGCAAAGACGTTTTCTTTTTGACCTCTCTGCACCGCTAGGGGTTTTAGTGTTCCGCTTTCTGCTGAGGCAGATGGTTTTATTTGGAATTCCAAGAATTTGGAGCTTCCTCTTCCTTCTAGCTTAACAGGTAATGTAGTTTGCTCGATTTCCCATCCTTTGGGATGGCGCAATTCTATTGCACCCTCATAACGTTCTCCATAGCTGGTTACATTCAATCGAATAGTTTGTGCTTCATCATTTGCGAAAAGAAAGACAGGCTTATCAAAAGTAACTCCGAGCTTGGGTAATACATAAAAGGGGTTGATTACCTCTCCACGAACAGGATCTGTTTTGCGGTGCTGTACAGGAGCATCAAAGGTTATGCTGACTCCATCAATGTCCAACTGATATTCAATTACAATGGGATTGGGGGTCTGTGGTTTTCCGATCCAATCTTTATTTTTGATTGCAAAGGTTCCCAAACTTCCTTTCTTCAGAAGCCAGTAGGGAGTGCTGAGCGAATGGTTTAAAGTAACATCTAAAGAATGAGTAAAACGACTGTTGTTGTTTAGTACTTGATCCAATTTTTTTAGTCCCTCTGCAGTTTTTATGTTTTTGAGTTTTACAACTTGTGAACTCTGTTGTACTGCATTGAGATTGATGCTCAACGGCTCTTCACCAATGCCATAAGGTCGCTCTGCATTGAATTGCATTTGAACACCCAAGCAATCCAAGATTAGTTGTTTTGTTTCGTCAAGCTTTCTTTTTTTCCACAGTGAGGTTGGAAGTTTTTCAATTTCTTGATGAATGTTGACTAAAGTCTTGACGCTTTTTTCTGGCTGTTTGAAGTCGAAAGATAGGAGTGCAGCTTCAACCAATTTCCCAACAGATTCTCCACCCTTTAGTCTGGACCAAGTGGTGTTGATTCCCTCAAAAGGGTCATTAGATTCTGGTCGTTCACCTCCAATAATTTCGATGTATTCTGTTCTTTTACCTAAACTTGGTGCACTACCAAACCCCTGTGATTTATGGGAACTGCGACTGGCAGCTGCAATTGCACTGTTCGAAGTACCCGTTAGGGGGTCAAAAACACCAATTTCAAGAGCCAAAAGATTGGTTTTATCTGCTTTCTTAAAGTTTTCTCTACTTCCATAAAACCACCAGGAGGTGTTAAAAAACAAACGTTTGGGTTGCCAAACTTGACTGTTGGTTAGTTGCTCGGGATAGGATTTCGGGTCATTACTCAAAGCAAAAGCCTCTTTGCTTAACAAGGCCGAGGAGGTATGGTGACCGTGGGTTTTTCCGGGCGTTCTGTGGTCAAAACGATTAACTATGATGTCGGGTTGAAAAGTACGAATACGACTTATCACCTCTCCCAAAATTTGTTTTTTATCCCATATTTTTAGTGTTTCGTTAGGATGTTTTGAATACCCAAAATCAATTGCAGAGGTAAAGTATTGGTGTCCATTATCAATACTTCGGGCTTTCATGAGTTCCTCTGTACGAATTACTCCCAAAGCCTCTCTTAGTTCAGTTCCTATTCGATTTTGTCCTCCATCTCCACGTGTCATCGAAAGATAGGCAGTGTGTGCATTTACATGATTGGATAGATATGAAATTAGCGCTGTGTTTTCGTCATCGGGATGTGCAGCGATGTACAAAGCTGATCCTAAAAAGTTTAACTTTTTAAGTTGTTTGTAAATTTCTGTGCTCGATTGTTGTCCAAAATTTAGATTAAATACGAAACAGATAAAGAGAAGGGATGTGGAGATTTTACTTTTCATATTAATCGAGTTTAAATGGAATGCGTAATTTTTTTGAGGCATTGTTATTCTCGTTCCAATACCTTCTTCTTTCTGTGTGGATTCGTTTGGCAGTGGAGTTAGATTCTTTACCGTTTTTTACAGTTTGTTCAACCCATCCTTCTATTATATGAGGAAAAGCAGTTAAAAACTTAATACTTAAATATCGTTTCAGTTGAGGGTATGCTATGGTGTAGATTGTATATTTTTCGTTTACCTCTACTGATGCATTAGCAAGGTATGCCTCAATTTTTTTGTGATTCATTCTGCTACTTTCTAAACTTGGAATCAACTTTAATTTTCCCTGTGGGAGTAAATGGGGTTTAAGGCGTATTAAATTCCAAAGTTCATCCTCTGTCAAATTATTTTCTATTGTAAAATTTTCATCTGCCTCTCCTTCGAAATAGGAGTGAGAAATAATATTGAATCCCGCTTCTTTGTGATTCATTTGTAAATAACTTTGACCACACCATTCTTGTATAGAAGCACTACTCTTGATTACTTCCTGTGGACTTCTTAGCTGGCTGAAAGAGCTGCTCATGATGGAGTAGGGATAGATGCCCGTACGGAATTTTTTTGTCCTGTTTAATTTTAACACCGGTAGAGTTTCTTTTGATTTTTGATTGGCTTTTACTTGTTCTTTTTTTAAGAAATCTTCGGTAACATAAATCATTACAGCAGTGCCTTCTCGGTTTTCTCCGTAACGAGATTGACTTAATATATATGAACTGATTTCTGCCCGACCATCAAACCAATGAGCTTTGAATTGTTCAGAAATTCTTTGCGCATTGATGTTTGCTAATCCCCAAAAAAAGATGAGTGTTAGGAACGTTGAGCTGTATTTGTTCATTTGTTTAATTTGAAGTGAGTTTTTCTAAGGACTGCAATACCTGTGCCATTGGTAATCCTACTATGTTGGTGTAACTTCCATTGATGCTTTCAATCCCAATGGATCCGATCCATTCCTGAATACCATAGGCTCCAGCTTTATCCACAGGTTTAAATTCATTCACATAATATTCGATTTCTGAACTTGAAAGTTTCTTAAAAGTAACTGAACTGGTTTCATGAATTATCTTTTGTTGATTTTTTTGAGTAAAAGCAACTGAAGTAATCACTTGATGACTTTTATTTGATAGTTGGGACAACATTTTTTTGGCTTCATCCATGTTTTTGGGTTTTCCAAAATACTTTTCATCACCCCAAACAATAGTGTCAGCAGTAATTACAATTTGGTTTGGTTTGAGATGATCTAAAAATGGTTTAGCTTTAAGTTTTACTAAATAATCTGAGATTTCAACACCTGTTAGTTTGGAGTCGAAGACTTCATCAACTTCAAAAGTTTTTACAGAGAATGGAATTCCTGCCTCTCTAAAAAATTGTGTTCTACGGGGTGAATTTGAAGCTAAAATGATTTCAAAGGGTTTGAATTTGTCAGTGTACATCTTAATCATTTTTTGCACCTAGGTTGGTCCTCCATTTGCCTTGAAGCCGAAGTACTTGTTCTATGATGTCGCGAACACAACCTTCACCACCTTTTTTATGGGAAACATAATCCGAAACATCTTTTACATCACTTACAGCATCTTGTGGACAGGAAGCTACTCCAACTTTGGTCATCACTTCGATATCTGGTGCATCATCTCCCATGTAAACTATTTCTTCAGGTTTTAGGTTATAACTGTAAATAAAATCTTCGAAAGGTTCTATTTTGTGATGTGCCCCTAAATACACACTATCAACACCCAAAGCTTTGAGTCTGTTTCGAACTCCTTCGTTTGTTCCTCCAGAAATTATTGCAATTCTAAAACCTTGTTCTAGTGCACATTTCATGGCATATCCATCTTTGGTATTCATTTCACGATACATTTCTCCAGTGGTTGTTATTAAAACATTACCATTAGTTAAAACACCATCAACATCAAAAATAAAAGCTTTGACGTGGTTTAGATTTTCTTTGTAATTTACTTTATTCATTGTTTTTTTGAATGGATTCTGTAAGGTATAAATATAGGTTTTTAATGTCGGGATTGGATAATTGAACTTGATGTTTTTGTAGGGTAATATTATCTTTTCTTAATGCAGGTCCCGTTTGCGCATCTTTTGGTGTCATTGATTCAATTTTTGCAGCGGTCTCTTTAATTAAAGGTTGCAGTAAACTGAATGAAATGTTATGTTCTTTACAAATTGTATTCCCCAATTGATATAAATGATTAGTAAAGTTATTTACAAATACTGCTGCTGTATGTAATCTCAGCCTTTGTTCTGAATTAATTTTGTTTATATTGTTTCCAAGAGTTGAAGCTAATTTAAAAAGAGTTTGATAACTACCCTCATTACTTGCTTCTAGACAGATTGGGATATTTTTGAAATCAGTATCTCTATTTTTTGAAAAGGTTTGAAGGGGATAAAATACTCCATAATTATTCGATTCATTTAAAATTGACATGGGTACACTTCCAGCTGTGTGTGCAATTATCCCTTTTAAATCTTTCAATTGTTTAGCCATCTCTGGGATTACATCGTCGCTTAGAGCCAATAGATATACGTCTGCTTCTTTTAAATCCTTAATTTGATTTGTTACTGCAACCTCTTTCTTGTATTTTTTGATTGAGTCTAGAGACCGATTATACCATTGAACTACTTCGGTTTTTTTAGAACTGTTTAGGTTTCGAAATAAATGAGTGCCAACATTTCCAGCACCCAGAATAATAATTTTAATCATATGATAAAAGTAAAACAATATTTGATTAAATTTGAGAACCTAAATCTTATTAATAATAACTTTATACTACAAAAGCCGATCAATTTATTTATCTTATTATTTACTGGCTGTTGCTACTTCAATCATTTTAATATCAGTATTTGGCTCCATCAATATGAGCTACATAAATATGGGTGCAAATGATGGTACTGCAGTACTAGAAATGATTTTAGTAATTGCAGCTTCAATGGTTTTTTTATTTACTTTTCTTGCCCAAATTAAACCAAACTTTGTATTCAGATTTTTTTTTCTTAGTTGATAGCTTTTACATAAAAGTTCGAACAAATTCCCATTTAGGTCCTATTTTCAATAATGTAATTGATGATTGGTACGACCACTTAGAGCAAATTACAGACTTTTGGGAATCGATTTTATTTTTTAAAAATGACTTTAAATGAGATTTTATAAAAGCTAGCTAAAAGGTTGAAGCGGAAAACAAGGGACTTATTGAAGCTCACCATTTTGGAATTTGGCTGAAATCTATGGCATGAAACTTTGGACACCTATCATAAAGGGAATCTAGTCGAATTAGCAAAAAATAGAGCATGTAAATTGGGTACGAAAATTATGTTGAGTATTTTTGAGGGCAGATCTAAGTTTTAAATTGCCTTATTTCTACAGATTTATCTCCATTTGAATGACTATTTGAATTGCATCAAGTATCTTTGTGCAAAATTTCAGAATCATTTTTAATGAAGGATAAATTTCTCACCTACCTTGCCTCCAATCGTTTGATGAGTGTTCTTTTTGTAGTCTTTCCTACTGCCATGGGAATAGGAACCTTTTTAGAAACTTGGTACTCAACCGTCGCTGCTAAAATTTGGATTTACAACGCTTGGTGGTTTGAGCTAATGATGGGATTATTTCTATTTAGCTTCATAGGGAATATGTTTAAATACAAGCTTTTGAGAAAAGAGAAATGGGCAGTTTTGTGTATCCATCTTTCTTTTATTGCAATACTGTTAGGTGCTTTCATCACACGCTACATAGGTTATGAAGGTGTGATGCCCATTCGTGAAGGGGAATCAACCAATGTTTTTTTGTCCGAAAAAACCTATCTTGAAATTTTGGTAGACGGAAAATTCGAAGATCGTGACTTGCGAAAGCAACTAACAAAAGAGGTTCTTTTATCGGAACATGTAGATCACGACTTTGTGATTCAAGATGATTTTAAAGGTCAAGATTTCTCAATCCACTTTGTAGATTATTTAGAAAATGCAACTGAAGGACTAGTTTTAGATCCAGATGGAGAGCGGTATTTAAAAATAGTAGAGGCAAGCGACGGAAACCGCCACGACCATTACCTCAAAGAAGGAGAGGTTGTTAATATCCATAACCTACTTTTTACCCTAAATAATCCGATTGATGGAGCTACTAATATTGAGGTTATTGATGGGGAATATTTTGTGAGTAGTCCTTTTGAGGGAACTTTTATGCGGATGGCTGATCAGCTTGAGGGACAGTTGGTAAAAGACAGTGTTCAACCGCTTCAACTTAGATCTTTGTATGCCTTACCTAATTTTCAATTTGTAATCCCCGAACCCGTTCTCAGAGGAAAGTTTGATGTGGTCAAAGCAGAGGAGGGTCAAGCAGTTCAGCAAGATGCTTTGCGTTTGGAAATCATAATCCAAGACCAGACCGAGTTAATTACTGTTTTGGGAGGAAAAGGTTTGACCAATGATCCCAAGAAAATTGCAGTCGGGAATCTTGAGTTTTACGTAAAATATGGATCGAAATCTCTTGAGCTACCCTTTAACATTAAATTGAAAGATTTTGTTGCCGAACGATACCCGGGAACAGAAAAAAGTTATTCTTCCTTTAAAAGTAAAATTGTAGTTGAAAATGAAAACCCTTATGATTATGAAATCTACATGAATCATGTTTTGGATCAAGATGGTTATCGTTTTTTTCAATCTTCTTTTTCACCCGACGAAAAAGGAACCGTACTTTCAGTTAATCATGATTTTTTGGGGACTTGGATAACTTACATTGGATATTTCCTATTGTATATCAGTATGATGGGGATTTTCTTTATTGGAAAAACGCGTTTTAAAAATCTATCCAAAAGTTTAGACAAAATTAAAGCCCAAAAGACAAAGCTTACTTTATTGCTGTTGCTTTCACTTTCTGTGGGGTGGTCTCAAGATCATCAGCACAGTAAAAGTCAAATTAATTTTGACTCCTTGGTTGTTGCTGATTCTTTTTCAAAAGAACATGCCCTTAAATTTGGTTCTTTGGTAATACAAGACTTGGGTGGTCGAATGAAGCCAGCCAATACTTTTTCTTCCGAATTACTGAGAAAAGTAAGCAAGTCAGATACCTTCAACGGAATGGATTCAAATCAGGTTTTATTATCCATTTTGAATGCTCCAGCAGTTTGGTACAACATACCAATTATCCATTTGAGGAGAGGGAATGATTCTATTCGAGCGATAACTGGTATTGATGCTAAAGCTAAATATGCTCCCTTAGTTTCATTTTTTGATTCAACCGGAGTTTACAAACTTTCCTCTCAATTGGAAAGTGCTTACCGAGCAGCAGTTCCCAATCAATTTCAAAAAGATTTTATTGAGGTTGATAAACGGGTAAACCTGCTCTACGCTGCCCTAGAAGGAAAAGTTTTACGAATTTTTCCTATTCCAGAAGATGAAAACAATAAATGGGTTTCTTTTCCAGAATTGGAAGAAGCCAATTTTAAAGGGACAGATTCTTTGTATGTTCGAAACGTACTGCCACTTTATTTTCAATCCTTACGAGCTGGAAAAGCGTCAAACGATTACAAGCAAGCAGAAGAATTGTTAGAAAGTCTTGTAGGGTTTCAGAAAAGATACGGATCCAAGGTGAGACCTTCTGAAGACAAAATTGCAGCCGAAATCATGTACAATAAATACGATGTCTTTAAAAAGCTATTCAGCTGGTATCTTTATGCAGGAACCTTCTTTTTCATAGTCCTTATGATTCAGATTTTTAAGAGTTCTAAGTGGATTGATAGAAGCATTGTTTTCTTTAAGGCTTTTATTGGATTCTTATTCTTATTACACACAGCAGGTCTCATTATACGTTGGTATGTATCTGGGCATGCTCCGTGGAGTGATGCTTACGAATCTATGATTTATGTAGCTTGGGCAACAATGTTTTTTGGTTTTGCCTTTGGAAGAAAATCAAACTTGACCCTAGCTGCTACAACTTTTGTAGTCTCGATGATTTTGATGATTTCTCATTGGAACTGGATGGATCCTTCAATAGCAAATTTACAACCGGTTTTAGACAGTTATTGGTTGATGATCCACGTAGCGGTAATTGTTGGAAGTTACGGGCCTTTAGCTTTGAGTATGATCATTGGGGTAGTAGCTTTATTCTTGATTTTATTAACTACAAAGAAAAATAAAACCCGAATTGCTTTAAATATCAAAGAGCTTACCATCGTTAATGAGCTTTCTATTACGGTTGGTCTTATTATGCTTACCATAGGTAATTTTTTGGGTGGTATGTGGGCTAACGAAAGTTGGGGACGATACTGGGGTTGGGATCCCAAAGAAACATGGGCTTTAATCAGCATTATGATTTATGCTTTTGTAATCCATATGCGACTGATACCAGCCCTTAAAGGACGTTGGTTATTTAACCTTGCGAGTGTAATCGCTTTTGGAAGCATAATGATGACTTATTTTGGGGTTAATTTTTACCTTTCTGGATTACACTCATATGCAAGTGGAGATAAGATCATCACACCCGATTTTGTTTATTACGCAATCCTCTTTGTAACCCTTTTGGGAGGAGTTTCCTACTGGAAATACAAAAAAATGTATTGATAAATTGATGATGAAAGGGAGTTTTGGTAAACATTTTTTAGAACTTACATTTGCTACCCTTTTTATCAGTACCTCAGGAGTTTTAGGAAAACATATTGCATTAGACCCTCCTGTCATCATTTGGTGTAGAGCTTTTCTTGCATTGTTTGTCCTCTATTTTTATTGTCGCCACAAAAAGATTAGTTTAAAAATTCAATCGAACAAAGATCTTCCGACTTTATTGTTGAGCGGGATTTTTATGGCAGGACATTGGGTCACTTATTTTTATGCCCTAAAATTATCTAATGTTGCTCTTGGAATACTTTCTTTGTACACCTTTCCAGTAATTACAGCTTTATTAGAACCTCTTTTTGTTCAATCAAAATTAAGTTTGGTTCAAGTTTTTCTGGGTCTTTTGATTTTGATGGGAGTGTATGTTTTGCTTCCTGAATTTGATATTGAAAATGATCAGGTATTGGGGGTTTTAGTGGGTGTTTTCTCTGCATTGCTCTATGCGCTCAGAACCCTACTTTTGAAACAACATGTAAAAAAGTACAGTGGAACAGTTATTATTTTTCATCAAATGATTATAGTAAGTGTTCTCCTTGTTCCATTCTTATTCTTAATGAATGTAACAGCAATTCCTTCACAGATACCCTACCTTTTGGTACTTGCTGTGATTACAACAGCAGTGGGTCATACCCTTTTTGTGAAAAGCTTAAACTTTTTTGAAGTCAGTACCGCCAGCATAATAAGTAGTTTACAACCCATCTTTGGCATAATTTTGGCTTATGTTTTCTTAAATGAAATACCATCGGTAAATGTTTATGCAGGTGGTTTTATTATCTTGTTTACTGTAGTTATTGAAAGTTTGCGCTCTAAAAAATCATAAACAGAAAAATGAAAATAAAAAACACTTCTTTAAGTTTAGTTTTGTTATTGGTTTTTTCTTGTTCAAAAAAATCTCCTGAATTAGATGTTGCCCAAGTTGAATTAAACAAAGCTCAAGACCTTTGGCGTTCAAAAGGGATTGATTCTTACAGTTACACTCAAACGCGTTTTTGTTTCTGTCTGCCCAAAGAATTAGATCCACATAAACTGACAATTCTAAACGGTGTAATAGCTAGTGTTAATGGAGAAGCATTTGATGCTTCAATTCATCAAGGCTACCTGAATATTAATGATAGTTTTGAATACATCATAAATAAACTTGAAAATGATCCTGAAGAAATTAGTCTGGAATTCGATTCAACCTATGGATTTCCTACGGACGTATTTTTTGATATGAGCTTGATGATAGCAGATGAAGAAATAAGACTTACTTTCACAGATTTTATCCCAAGTTCAGCAAACAAGTAGATTTACTTAAATGCTGCTACAAAATCATCTTCATCAAGACCCGATCGGACCAAATCAAGTGCTTTAGACACAATTACATCAGCTTCTTGAGTTTTGAAACCTAACCCAATAACCAAACGTCCTAATAATTTTTTCTCACCTTCATCAGCGATATGATCTGCATAAATCATACGAGTAAGATCATACAAACGTTCTAATCTGCTCAATTCTGTTGCAGGTGGATTGATGGCGTATTGATTCGCATTATCTAAAATCATCTGATATTCATTTTCTTCAATTTCAAGGTTTATTGCCGTTCGATTTAAGAATGCTTTTTCTTCATCGGTAATAATCCCATCGGATAAAGCTACACGTACAATAGCAGCAAAGTGGTCACGATTTCTATTTTTAAAACCGGAAGAATATATTTCAGATAATGACATAGTCTAATTTTTTCATAAAGATAAAAAATAGAAGATATTTTGTCTCATTTGCATCGGTTCTTTTTAAGTTTTTTCATTAAAAAAACCATCTTAAATTAATCTGCTTTACTTTGATCAAAACAAAAATGAAAATGAGCTTTTAATATTTTATCAGAAACACTTTTTTTAGATTTTGACCATTTGTGAATGTCTTTTTTAAGCATCTTCAAGGACGACTTTATTTCAGGATGTAATTCCTCATCATTTTCTAAACTTTTTATTTGGGTTATGAAATTCAACTGAAGCGCCCGCTCAAACGAATCAGGTTTGGATCGTGTCGCAAAAATTTGATCAAAAAGCTTTTGTAAAATGCTGTTTACCTCAAGTCCATTTCCAACCAGAGTTTGACTGGCTGACAATATTCGATTGAGAAGCTTTTTAGATAAAAGTCTATTGAGTGCAGAACGTTGCAGATTTTGAATTGTATTTAACCCTCCTTCAGCTTTTATGTTGGAGATTAATGACTTATCGATAAGCCATTTTGGAGTATTCCAAAGTTTTTTATTTAAAAAGTTTAGTGCTATTATTTGATCTGCTTTAGAAGTATTGGTGTAGGTATACACTTCGTTTTGGTTAGAATTATGAAGTATAGTATTTATACCACCTATAATCTTGTGAACATGATAAATATACCTTCTATAAACCCCAATCATTTCACCATAAAGTTCCTCTAAATCATCGTAATTTGAGGACTCGTTTAAGGTCCATTCAGCTAAGTTTTTAGCAACAATCTTTAGGTTTTTAATTCCATATTCACTTGCTTTAACAGGATCATCTCCGATATTTTCGGTTTGTGAATCTGGATCATTTCCTCTGCCACCAAACATGTATATTGGGTTCAAAGATTTTTTATCAACATATGCTCTTAAAATTTTTGTCTCTTCTTCTACTTCTTTATTGTCAAAATATCGATATCCCCATTCGATTGCATAGTCATCATAAGGTCCCAGTTGTCGAACAAAACGGATGTTTTGATCACCCGGTTGGGCAACATAATTGTATCGAGCATAATCCATTATTGTTGTTGCAATACCCATTTTTTGGGTAAATGTTCCCGAGCGCAATGAATCAACTGGATAGGCTGAGCTTGCTTTCATATTGTGAGGTAAACCAAGTGCGTGACCTATCTCGTGTGATATTACTCTTCTCATCATTTCTCCAATTTCTATTTCAGGAGTATTCAGTGTTCTGGCTTTTGGATTTGCGGCTCCCGTTTCCAATAAATATCTATTTCGGTAGGAGCGAAGATGATTGTGGTACCAGATGATATCACTTTCAATAATTTCTCCAGTTCTAGGATCTGAAACACTTGGTCCTACTGCATTTCGGGTAGTTGATGCGACATATCGAACTGTAGAATATCGAATATCTTCAGGACTAAAGTCTGGATTTTCCTCTTTTGTGGGTGGGTCTTTGGCAAGAATTGCATTTTTAAAACCTGCTTTTTCAAATGCAGTATTCCAGTCCTCAATCCCTTGTTTAAAGTAGGGGCGCCATTTAAGTGGAGTTGCAGGATCCAAATAATAAACAATAGGTTTTATGGGTTCCACCAACTCCCCACGTTTGTATGCCTCTGGATCTTTTGGTTCTAAGCGCCAGCGACGAATCAATTCGATTTCATCTGCCTTGAGCGCGTTTGAGCTGTAGTCAATTTTTTTTATAGAAAACCAACCAACCCTTTTGTCGCTATATCGAATCTTCATTGGATCATCGGATAGTGCTATGAAGGAGTGATTGATTTGAAAAGTAAACGTTTTACTGGGATTAGATCGAGTTACTTTTGATGCGCTGAAAGTCAATGTATGAAGTATTTCTGTGTTTTGAGGAAAACTTTTTGCACTATCAATCAGGCTTCTCTTTTTATCAACTCCACCTATTTTATATTTTTCTTTCTGTGTTTTTCGGATGATATTAAAACCCGGTGAGTCTTTCAAATAATGTTCACTTACATCAATTAGAAAACGATTTTTCTCATTGTTTTTTATCTCAAAAGCTGCGATGATTGGCTGAAAATTATTTTCTGCAACACTCAAACTGATGGGGTCTTTTTCCAAGGAAACATTGCTAAAAGAAACCTGTTTCCAAAGTATTTTGTTTCCTTTTTTACTAAAGCGAACTACTTGTTGAGCCGTTTTCGAACCCGCATTAGAGTAGGGTGAATAGTTGGCTGGAATTTGTGCAATTCGAGTTACTACGAGTAGGTTTTTATTTAAAATTAAGCTGTCTATTTCAAAGAATAACTTATTCTCTTCATTTAAATAAGTAGTTATCAACCCTTTGTTTTGGGTCATCTTAATGGTTAAAGAGTCAATACTTTTTATTTTGTTGTTTTTTGAGTCTTTTTTTTGGGCAATAACTCCTGAAGTAAAAGCTAAGAGGATTAGTAATAAACGAAAGTTCATAAGTATGTTTTTAGTAAAACTACAAAAAAGAGATTTGTATGAATTAGAAATAAATTTTGTTTTATTCTTGTATTGATGACAACTCAAACCATCGTTCTGTTTTTTGATTTAGTTGTTGATTAAGACCAGCGAGTTTAATTGAGTACTCCTCAATTTCTTTAGGGTTTAATGATTCGGTTGTAAAAAAATTTTGGGTTTCTTTTTTTTGGGCTTCAATTTTTTGTATGTCTCGCTCTAATTTTTTGAACTCTTTTTGCTGCTCAAAGCTTAAGGTTTTTTTAGTTGATTTTTCTTTCCACTCTTTCTTGATTTTTTTTTCTTCATTTGAAGAGGGTTTCTCATGCTCTTGTGAATCTTCATATGCACGGTAGTCTGAGTAGTTTCCTGGAAAATCTTCAATTAACCCATTTCCTTTAAATACAAATAAATGATCTACAATCTTATCCATGAAATAGCGATCATGTGAAACAACTATAAGGCATCCCGGGAAGTCCAATAAAAAATTCTCGAGAACATTAAGGGTAATTATATCTATGTCGTTGGTGGGCTCATCAAGGATTAGAAAGTTTGGATTTTGAATTAGAACTGTGCATAAATAAAGACGTTTGCGCTCACCTCCACTTAATTTTTCAACAAAATCATATTGTTTTTTTCGATCAAACAAAAAGCGTTCTAAAAGTTGTTGAGCGGATATTTTTTTTCCTTTTTTAAGTGGAATAAAATCTCCGAATTCTCGGATAACATCAATTACCTTTTGATCTTTTTTCATGCTAATACCTCTTTGGGTGTAGTAACCAAATTTTAGAGTTTCACCCCAAATAATTTTTCCACTGTCGGGGGTATCATTTGAGGTTAGTAAATTTAAAAAAGTTGATTTTCCAGTTCCATTTTTTCCAATAATACCTATTCGATCTCTTCGTTGAAATACATAATCAAAACGATCTAAAATTACTTTTTCACTAAATGATTTTCCAACTTTATGCATTTCAATCATCTTACTACCCAAACGCTCCATATTGATTTCCAGTTGAACTTGATGTTCATTTCTTCTTTTTTGAGCTTTTTCTTTGATGGCTTTAAAATCATCAATTCTAGACTTGGATTTTGTGGTTCTTGCTTTGGGTTGTTTTCGCATCCATTCCAATTCTTTTTTGAAATGTAATTTTGTTTTGTGTGCCTCAGCACTTTCTTGAGCTAATCGTGCGTCCCTTTTTTCGAGGAAATAAGAATAGTTTCCTTTGTATGTATATAGTTTCCCTTTGTCTAACTCTATGATTTCGTTACAGACACGTTCCAAAAAATACCGATCGTGAGTAACCATCAATAGGGTTGTTTTTTCTTTTGCAAAATATTCTTCTAGCCATTCAATCATTTCAAGATCTAAATGGTTGGTAGGTTCATCCAAAATAATTAAGTCTGGTTGTTTGAGTAGCGCAATGCAAAGTGCTATTCTCTTTTTTTGGCCACCCGACAAGCTTCCTACCAAAGCAGTCAAGTCATCCAATTTTAATTTGAATAAAATTTGCTTGTATTGTGTTTCAAAATCCCAAGCTTGATTTTGATCCATTGCTTCAAATGCCTTTTGGTAGCCTTTTTGATCTTCAGGATTTTCTATTGCCCGCTCATAATTTGCAATTATTTTTAGTGTGGGGTTGTCCGCTTTTAAAATACTTTGTTCAACAGTAAGTTTTGAATTTAAATTAGGTTCTTGAGCCAAATAGGCCATCTGCGTCCCTTTTCTGAAAACTACACTTCCTTGGTCAGGATTATCTTTTCCTGAAATAATATTTAAGATTGAAGTCTTACCACTTCCGTTTTTGGCAATTAAAGCAATTTTTTGTCCTTTGTTTATTCCAAAAGATAGAGGTTCGAAAATTACTTTTTCACCATATGATTTTGAAATGCCCTCAACAGAAAGTAAATTCATGATTTATTTTTGGAAATACTAAATTAAACAAACAGTGTTAGTTTTGATTCTGATGTGACATTTATATTTTTCTCTCTAACAAAAGATCACATTTATATTTTTGATTTTTTTATGATAATTATTTTTTTTTATCAACAAATCTAATTTCTTTTACTACATTATTGTAATTTTGAAAAAAACTACCTCAATGAAACATCGATCCGGTTGCCCAATTGCAAATTTAGTTGACCTGGTAGGAGATAAGTGGTCTCTTTTGATAATAAGAGATTTTTTTCTTGAACGGAATACATTTAAACAATTTATTAACTCACCAGAAAAAATAGCTACAAATATTTTGACAGACAGACTCAAGTCGCTCTTGTCGAAAGGAATTATTGATTATACCTATGCTCCCAATAATAAGAAAACCAAGTATTACTATTTGACAGATATGGGAATTGATTTGTATCCTGTAATTTATGAAATGGCGATGTGGAGTCGAAGAAATTTAGATGTTGATTTTAATGATATCGCAAATAATTGGTTTTCAGAAAACCAAGATTTAGATGATGATGTAGTAATTGAAAATGACATTAGAGACTACAAATTAATCCGACAAGATCTGTTTGAATTAGCTAATATAGATGCTAAATAGGTCCAAAATATTTCTTCATTTAAATTTATCAAATATTTTCTTTTTTGAGCCATTCAAAACATTGATCAAATTCATCAAATAGTTGTGAGTTTGGAATTAAATCAGGAATAATATCAATACGTTCCATCATGTATTTTGGTTGTTTTGCCGCTCCTACCAAGAGTGTTTTTTTCCCTTGTTGAGTTAGTTCCAGTATTACAGATTCAAGAGCATAAAGCCCTGATTGATCCAGATAGGGAACCTTATCCAACCGAATTATTAATGTAGATACTGCTTTTGGTATTTGTTTTGCTGTTTCTGTAAATTTAGATGTAGAACCAAAGAATAAAGGCCCATCGATATGTTTGATGAAAATTTTATTCGCAAGTGTTTTTTGAATCTCTTTTTCATCCTCCCACACCTCTTCTGGGTTAAATGGTATTACATTCAAACTTTCGCTCGTTAAATCCCCTATCTTTTTCATAAACATTAAAGAAGCGATTACTAAACCTATTCCTACTGCATATACTAAGTTCCAAAAAGTTGAAAGAACAAGCACAATTATTAAAATAATAACTTCACCTCGTGGCATTGCTGGTATTGCTTTCAATCCCTTATAATCCATTACTCCAATACCAACTGTTATTAGAATTCCAGCTAAAACAGCTGCTGGAATTTTAGATGCGATTGGTCCTAAGGCAAGCAATATGATAAGTAATAGTAGACCTGCAATCATTCCTGATAATCGGGTTTTACCACCTGCATTGATGTTTACAACAGTTCTTATTGTAGCACCAGCACCGGGTATTCCTCCAAATATTGCTCCAATACTATTACCAATTCCTTGACCTATCAATTCTTTGTTGGGTTTATGTACTGTTTTGGTCATGTTGTCCGAAACTACTGAAGTCAATAAAGAATCAATAGCACCTAAGAAGGCAAGAGTTATGGCTGTGAAAATATATTTTGTAAATGTATCAAAACCAAAAGTACTGAATAGTGAAAGTTTTGGAAGAGGTAGCCCAGAGGGAATTGCTGAAATTGGTCGATAAGGTATATCAAATCCAATTGCTAATCCAGAAACTATAAAAAGGGCTACAAGCGTACTAGGCACTATAGTAGTTATTCGTTTAAATCCGTAGATGATAAAAATTGTAAAAAATGCTAAACCTACTTCTAATAAGTTTATTCCAGCAAATATTTTTGGAAGTGTTCTTATAGTACCAATTACCCCAGAAGCATTTTTACCTGCTAAAGTTTGTGATTCGGTTAATATTTCATCTTCAGTTATTTGACCTGCTCGCTCAATGGTTGTTTTAAAATCTTCTAACACCAATATGCCTTCATTCATTTCGTCTTTGAGAATGTTTTCTAAAATGATTTCTTCGGCTTGAGGTTTGAACTGTTCAACATACTTGGCATCTTCTTTGGGATAGTAGCCAAATGAAGGAGGTATTTGAGTCACCAAAATAATAACCCCTATTGCCGTCATAAAACCGGAAACTACTGGGTAGGGGATGTAACGTATGTATTTCCCAAGACCTATGATTCCGATACCAACTTGTAAAATCCCCGACAATAAAAAAATGGAAAGAATTGTTGGTAAAGCTTTTTCAATATTCCCATCAAAATTTGAAATAATTTCTGCAATAAATACCATACTCACCGCAGTCATAGGTGCAGTTGGCCCTGATATCTGGGTAGATGTACCTCCGAATAGTGCAGCAAAAAAGCTTAAAAAGATTGCACCATATAGTCCTGCACTTGGACCTAAACCAGAGCTAACTCCAAAAGCAAGCGCAAGAGGTAAAGCTACAATACCAGCAGTTAAACCTCCAAAAAGGTCTCCTCTCAAATGTTTTAAATCAAAAGTGAAAAATTCTTTCATAATAAAAGTTGAATTGTGTTTATTGTAATTATTTAAATATGGGTAATGATTTTTTTTATTAGTTTAAATACTCAAATTCTTTTTTTATTGTAACCGTTGAGGGGTTCAATAAGGTTTCAGCTTGTCCTAGGGTTTTTGGGAGTTCATAAGCATAGAAATATTTTAATGTTTCTATTTTTCCAAGATAAAAGTCATCGGAAAATTTTGAAGTATTATTATTTAAACCTTCTTGTGCCTTTGTGCCTATTTCGAGCCATGTCCATGCAACGATAATGAGGCTAAAGAATTCCATGAAAATACTTGCATCAGCCAAATATCTTTCAAAATCACCTTTCATTGCGTAGGGCATTAATTCTTGAAGTACTTTTTGAGTTAGCTGTATTTTTTCTTCTAAAATTTCAGCATATGGAATCAAATCTTCATGTTTCTTGGCTTCTGCTACAGCATTTGTAATTTCAGTCACTAAGAGCTGTAGGCCGGATCCATTGCCCATGGTTATTTTTCTACCCAAAAGGTCTTGAGATTGAATTCCAGTAGTGCCCTCATAAATAGAATTTATCCGAATATCTCTATAATATTGTTGAAGAATAAAATCCGAACAAAAACCATAACCACCAAGTACTTGTAAACCATTGTTAACAGCATAGCTTCCAGCTTCAGATGGATAGGTTTTTACTACAGGGATAATCATTTCAAGCAAAGTATTGTATTTATTCTTTTCTTCATCTGATGTTGCTGTAAGTTCTAAGTCGTAATATTTTGCTGCTAAGTGAACTAGGCTCATAGATCCCTCTACTACTGCTTTTTGAAGCAATAACATTCTACGAACATCAGGGTGTTCTATGATTAAGTTCTGATTGTCCTCCATATTTTTCTTTCCATCACTGGATAATTTTCTTCCTTGTGGACGCTCATTAGCATATTGCAATGAAGCGTAATATGCTGCAGAAGCAATTGCTGAACCCCCTCTTCCTACAGCAATTCTTGCAGCATTCATCATCAGAAACATATAGTTTAGTCCTTGGTTTTCCTCTCCAACCAACCAGCCGTGACAATCATCTGCATCTCCAAACCCAAGATGAGTTGTACAATAACCACGTTGTCCTAACTTTTGAAAGTCTGCTACAGTAGTTACATCATTCGGTGTAAGAGAACCATCTGCTTTAGGTCTGTTCTTTGGAACAACAAACAAGGAGATTCCCTTTGTACCCATAGGAGCTCCTTCTATTCGTGCAAGTACGAGATGAATGATATTATCTGTAAATTGATTATCACCACCTGAAATAAAAATCTTTTGACCACTGATTCTGAAAGAACCTTCTTCAGTTCGTTTTGCTTTGGTTACAATATCTGACAATGAGCTTCCCGCTTGGGGCTCTGTTAAACACATGGTGCCTCCCCATTCACCGGACAACATTTTTGGAACGTAAGTTTCTTTGAGTTTTTCGTTTGCAAAGTGAATTATAAGTTCAGCTGCGCCTTGGGTAAGTCCAGCATAACCTGGTAAATGATTGTTGGCAGCATCCAATATATAGGTTGCTGCAGTTTGTACAACTAGTGGAATTTGCATTCCGCCATCTTCATAATCAAATGGAGCAGATATAATTCCTAATTCTCCCCCTTCGAGCATCATTGTTTTTACTTGATTGTGGACATAAACTTTTCCATCTTTATGGTAAGCAGGTTGTTCATCCATTTCTTTGAAATAGGGAAAAAGTTCTTTATCTGCAAAATCTTTTGATGACTCTAAAAATAAATTTAAAGATTCTTTATCATGATCTTCAAAACGTTCTCTTTTTAGTATATCCTCTAAATTATGCACGTCATATAGAACAAACTTTAGAGTGTCCATGTCTACGTATTTTTTTGTCATCTTCAGCGTTCTTTATAAAAGTTTTAAGCTTTGTTTTGTTTTTTGATTAAATTTAATGCAGAACCTTCTTTAAACCATTCGATTTGTTGTTTATTGTATGTGTGATTTGCCTTAATCACATCTTTTGATCCATCCGCATGAATTATTTCAACAGAAATTGGCTTTCCAGCTGAGAAATCTTTTAAATCAATAAAATTGAAAGTATCGTCTTCTTGGATTAAATCATAATCAGCTTCATTATTAAAAGTCATCCCTAACATCCCTTGCTTCTTTAGGTTGGTTTCATGAATTCTTGCAAATGATTTTACCAAAACAACTTTAACCCCTAGATGACGAGGTTCCATTGCTGCATGCTCTCGTGAGGACCCTTCCCCATAGTTGTGATCTCCAATAACTAGGGTTTCGATTCCAGCAGCTTTGTATTCACGTTGTACACTTGGTACTCCCCCATATTCGCCAGTCAATTGATTTTTTACAAAATTTGTTTTTTCATTAAAAAAATTCACTGCACCAATCAAACAATTGTTTGAAATATTATCTAAATGTCCTCGGAAGCGTAACCACGGGCCAGCCATAGAAATATGGTCAGTTGTACATTTTCCCTGTGCTTTGATTAATAGTTTTGCCCCTATTAAATTTGAGCCATTCCATGGTTTGAAAGGAGTTAATATTTGTAAGCGTTCTGAATCATCAGCTATAACAACATTTACATTTGAACCATCCTCTTGCGGTGCCAAATAGCCATTGTCCTCCACATCAAATCCTTTGGGAGGTAATTCTTTTCCAGATGGTGGATCTAATTTAACTTCATCACCATCTTGGTTGATTAAGGTGTCATTTACTGGATCAAAATCTAATCGCCCTGAAATCGCAATTGCTGCAACCATCTCCGGAGAGGCAACAAATGCATGAGTGTTTGGGTTTCCATCTGCACGCTTAGAGAAGTTTCTGTTGAAGGAGTGGATTATGGAGTTTTTTTCTTCTTTATCTGCACCTTCACGTGCCCATTGACCAATACATGGTCCACAAGCGTTAGTAAAAATCTTAGCATTTAGTTCATCAAAAGGCACAAGTAAACCATCACGTTCAGCAGTATATCGAACTTGTTCAGAACCAGGGTTGATTCCAAATTCAGCTTTGGTAACTAGTTTTTTGTCAACAGCTTGCCGAGCAATTGAAGCAGCTCGATCTAAGTCCTCATATGAAGAGTTTGTACATGATCCAATTAATCCCCAATCTACTTGTAAGGGCCATCCATTGGCTTTTGCAGCTTTACTCATTTCTGATACAGGTGTTGCTAAATCTGGAGTAAAGGGACCATTGATGTGTGGACGTAGGGTATTCAAATCCAATTCTATAACTTCATCGAAGTAGAGTTCTGGATTTTTATATACTTCTGGATCTGCCGTTAAATGTTCTCTCACTTCGTTTGCAGCATCTGCAACATCGTCTCGATCTGTTGAACGTAAATAGCGTTCCATGGATTGATCATAACCGAAAGTAGAAGTTGTAGCTCCAACTTCTGCTCCCATATTGCAAATTGTTCCTTTCCCAGTACAAGACATGGATTCGGCACCTTCACCAAAATATTCTATTATTGCTCCAGTTCCCCCTTTTACGGTTAGTATTCCAGCTACTTTAAGGATGACATCTTTTGGTGCTGTCCAACCATTTAATTTTCCAGTTAATTTCACACCGATAAGTTTTGGAAATTTTAATTCCCAAGGCATATCTGCCATCACATCCACTGCATCAGCTCCTCCAACACCTATGGCAAGCATTCCTAACCCTCCAGCATTTACGGTATGGGAATCTGTTCCGATCATCATTCCTCCCGGGAATGCATAATTTTCTAAAACTACTTGATGAATAATTCCAGCACCTGGCTTCCAAAAACCAATCCCGTATTTATTGGAAACAGATTCTAAAAAGTCAAACACCTCAGCTGAAGTGTTGTTTGCTGACTTTAAATCTTCTGTTGCTCCAGATTTAGCTTGGATTAAGTGATCGCAATGAACAGTAGTTGGAACTGCCACCTTGTTTTTACCAGCCTGCATAAATTGTAATAATGCCATTTGAGCTGTAGCATCTTGACATGCAATTCGATCAGGAGCAAAATCAACATAATCATTTCCTCTTTCATAAGGACGCTCAGATGTTCCGTCCCATAAATGGGAATATAGAATTTTTTCTGAGGCTGTTAATGGTTTCCCCGTTATCTGACGTGCATTTGATACGCTTTTATCTAGTTTAGCGTAAACCTGCTTTATCATTTCAATGTCAAATGCCATATTTTTTTATTTGATCGTAAAACTACAAAATTAAGGTCATAGATTTTACTATTGAATAATAGATTTTATCAATATTAGATGATACTTAAATCTATAGTGCTTTTAACATATTATTACGCACTTAATATTCTCAATATAGCTCCTAACTCATATGTGCTGATTTACAGAAAAGTTTTTTAATATTTTTTTTCAGGATGACAGTAAAAAAAATTAGATGGTACCATAACCAATAATTTAAATAGATATTATATATCTATAGGATTGATGATTAAATACATAAAATTAAAAGAATAACTATTGGCATTTAGCACATAATTAGTTTTAGTATATTTACTGGAGAGAGTGGTTCGTTTTTTTAATAAATTCATTTTTTAATTTTAAAATGATAAAAACCAAAGTAATAGTTCTTGATAAAATCTATTTAGAACGACCTTCTACAATTTCAAAACCATTTAAAATTAAAGAAGTAGAACTTGATAACTTGGGTTTAAATGAAGTTATTTTAAAAATTTGATATGCTGGATTATTTCATTATGATTTATCAGTAATTGATGGGAGTCGACTTCGGCGACTACCTCTTGCTTTGGAATTGGAAATTATCAGTAAATTACTCTTATTATAAAACAAGCAGAGCTGCACTTTGCGAACCTTGGAGCTTATGCTAATACAAAATAAACTCTTTTGGGAAATTAAATAAATCATGAAAGAAATTAAAAAAATCAACAGAGAGAATTATAGATATTTTCAATCTATAACGACACGGTGGATGGATAATGACATCTATGGACATGTAAATAACGTAGCTTATTATTCTTATTTTGATACAACGGTAAATCATTATCTAACTGATTGTGCTGGGATGGATATCAATAAAGCTGATGTTGTAGGCTATGTTGTAAACTCACAATGTCAATACCTTTCTGCAATTTCATATCCAGATCAAATTGAAGTAGGCCTTCGTGTTAATAAACTTGGTAATAGTTCTGTAACCTATGGTTTAGCGGTATTTAAAAAGGGAGAAACTTTGCCATGTGCATATGGATCATTTGTTCACGTATTTGTGAATAGAATAAAGAACAAAACGGTTTCTATTCCAAAAAAAATTAGAGAGTTTTTAGAATTGTTAGTTTTATAAAGCCTATTTTGGATTCAGCTAATTTAATTTTAATAAAAGAACTCACTAGACATATGCCTTTATTAATTGTCATTCTCGGAATATTATTGTTATTCATTTTAATAGCAAAATTTAAACTCAATGCATTTATATCATTCATCATTAGCTGCATTTTTGTGGGAGTTTTTCAGGGTATGGAGTTAGAAACCATTATCAAATCAATTCAAACTGGAATGGGAAATACACTCGGTTATTTGGTTATGATTTTAGGGTTGGGAGCAATGCTTGGAAAACTTGTTGCCGATAGTGGCGCTGCACAAAGAATTACCTCGAGATTAGTTTCAAGTTTTGGAATAAAAAACATACAATGGGCAGTTGTTCTAGCGGGTTTTATTGTTGGTATTCCCATGTTTTATTCAGTAGGTTTTGTAATCTTAATCCCCTTGGTTTTTACCGTTGCAGCTTCAACAAGATTACCTTTGATTTTTGTAGGCTTACCCATGCTTGCTTCTTTGTCAGTTACCCATGGTTTTTTACCTCCTCATCCAGCACCTACAGCTATCGCAGATATGTTTAGTGCTGATATAGGTAAAACCTTATTGTACGGAATTATCATTGCCATTCCTGCAATCATTGTTGCAGGTCCATTATTTTCAAGAACCATAAAAAATATTAATGCCACTCCCTTGAAAGAATTTCATAATCCAATCGTTCTGAAAGATGAGGAAATGCCTAGTATGGCCATTAGTGTATTTACTGCATTACTCCCTGTTATATTAATTATTCTTTCAACACTTTTAACCTTTTTCATAGCTAAAGATTCTATTTTTAGCGATGTTGTTATTTTTCTGGGCAATCCTGTAGTAGCAATGCTGATTTCTGTTATGGTAGCAATCTATACGCTTGGTATTTCGCGTGGAAAAAAGATGACAGCCTTGATGAATTCGATATCGAGTTCCGTTTCAAGCATAACGATGGTTTTATTAATTATTGCAGGAGCAGGTGCTTTAAAGCAAATTTTAATAGATAGTGGGGTTAGCGACTACATAGGAGAATTATTAAAAGGTTATTACATATCTCCATTATTTTTAGCTTGGCTAATTGCAACTATTATTAGGGTTTGCGTTGGATCGGCAACTGTTGCGGGTTTAACAGCCGCAGGGATAGTACTCCCAATAGTTTCAAGTTCCGAAGTTAGCCCTGAGCTGATGGTTTTAGCTATTGGCTCTGGAAGTCTGATGTTATCTCACGTAAACGATGGGGGCTTTTGGATGTTCAAAGAATACTTCAATCTTTCTGTTAAAGAAACACTTTCGACCTGGACCGTTATGGAAACTACCATCGGAATTATGGGGTTAATAGGCGTTTTAATACTAAACATATTTATATAAAATTAACAAATGAATAATTTACCCTCACAAAAAGTAAAAGAATTAAACTTAGTGTTTCCACCAGCCCCCAAACCAGCTGGTGTATATAGACCCGTATTAGTTGTAGATAAATTTTTATATGTTTCGGGACAGGGGCCAATGAAAAATGACGGAACATTGATGCAGGGACGCTTGGGAGATAATTTAGATTTAGAGGAAGGAAAATTAGCAGCACGTCAAGTAGGTTTGACCATGTTATCGAGTATTCAAACACATTTTGGAAGTTTAGATAAAATTAAAAGAGTAGTTAAGGTATTGGGTATGGTTAATTCTTCACAAGATTTTGAAAAACAACCTTATGTTATGAACGGATTTAGTGAATTAATGGTAGATGTGTTTGGAAAAGAGCAGGGGATTGGTGTAAGAAGTGCTGTAGGTATGTTTTTACCTGACGGTATTCCAGTTGAGGTAGAAGCAATGTTTGAGTTATATTAAATGAGAAAAGGAAGTAATTGGTATGAGGTAGATAATATTGAAGAGGTAATTTCTCCAGCCCTTTTGGTGTATCCAGATAGAATTGTTGAGAATATTAAAATGATGATCAAAATCTCTGGAGGAACCAATTCCTTGAGACCTCACATAAAAACGCATAAAATTGCAGAGATAGTAGACCTGCAATTAAAATACGGTATTTCAAAATTTAAATGTGCAACCCTTTCTGAAGCTGAATTACTTGCTCAACGTGGAGTTAAAGATATTCTTCTGGCCATGCAACCCGCGGGTATTCATATCAATAGATTTTTTGAATTGACGATCAAGTATCCAAATTCAATAATAGCAACAATTGTAGATGATTATGAAATAATGCTTAAAATGAACTCCATAGCCTGCAAAAAGCATTTGCAAATACCGATCTGGATGGATATCAACAGTGGAATGAATAGAACTGGAATAAAACCCAATAATGAAGCGGTATTGTTGTATCAAAAAATAGAAGAGTCCACAAATTTAGTTGCCAAAGGACTTCATGTTTATGATGGACATATTCATGAATCGGATTTTAATTTACGGAAGGAAATTTGTGATAAAGATTTTGATTTGGTTCTAAAACTAAAAAATCAAATAGAACTTCTCGGAATAACAATCAAAACCATTGTTGCAGGAGGAACTCCTACTTTTCCTATTCATGTAAAACGAAATAATGTGGAAGTAAGTCCAGGAACATCTTTATTGTGGGATCAAGGATATGCTGATACATATAAAGATTTAAAATTTCTTAGGGCTGCTGTTTTAGTTGGGAATATCGTAAGCAAACCTGATCCTAATTTGATTTGTTTAAACCTAGGGCATAAGTCTGTTGCAGCAGAAATGAAATTTCCTAGATTAAATCTTCTCAATTTTAAGAAATATAAACCAATAAGTCACAGTGAAGAACATTTTGTTGTTAAGTGTGATGAATCTGAAAAATATCGAATCGGTGAGATTTGTTACTCCATACCAACCCATATTTGCCCTACGGTTACTAAATATGATAAAGTGTTAACGGTAATTGGGGGAGAAATAATAGGGAGTTGGAAGATTGCAGCAAGAGACTACTCAATTGTAACCTCATAAAAATTAAATAGAAAATATGTTTATACTCGACGCCCACCTCGACCTTGCCATGAATGCCATGGAATGGAATAGAGATTTAACTTTGAAGGTTGCGGATATAAGAAAAAGTGAAATCGGAATGACTGATAAACCAGACAGAGAAAAAAATACTGTTTCTCTGGATGCAATGCGGAAAGGAAATATAGGTATTTGCGTAGCCACTCAGATTGCTCGTTACGTAAAAAAAGAAAGTGAATTACCGGGCTGGAATTCACCACAACAGGCATGGGCTCAGACTCAAGGACAGCTGGCCTGGTACAAGGCTATGGAGGATTTAGGCGAAATGGTTCAGATTACAAATACAAAAGAACTAAATGAGCATATAACCCTTTGGAAAAACAATGACGTTTCCAAAAAACCAATTGGATATATTCTAAGTTTGGAGGGTGCTGATTCAATTTTGAATATGGAGTATTTAGAAAAATCTTACAATCAAGGATTGAGAGCAATTGGTCCTGCTCATTATGGACCAGGAATTTATGCATATGGAACTGATTCTGTGGGTGGAATAGGAGTCAAGGGAAAAGCATTGTTAAAAAAAATAGAAGAGTTAAATTTAATTCTTGATGCTACCCATTTATGTGATGTAAGTTTCTGGGAAACAATGAAAGTTTATGAGGGCCCTGTTTGGGCAAGTCACAATAACTGTAGAAAATTTGTAAACCATAATCGTCAATTTTCTGATGAACAAATTAAAGAATTGATTGGAAGAGATGCGGTTATTGGAATAGCATTGGATGCTTGGATGATGGTGCCCAATTGGATTAGAGGAAAATCTACACCCAAGAGTGTGGGAGTAACTTTAGACCAAATGATTGATAACATCGATCATATTTGTCAATTATCTGGAAATTCATCTCATGTTGGCATTGGAACGGATTTAGATGGAGCATTTGGGAAAGAACAATCTCCTCTTGATTTAGACACGATAGCCGATCTTCAAAAGATTCCATCAATGCTTTCTAAAAAAGGATATTCCAAAAGAGATATTGAGAATATAATGAGTCAAAACTTTATAAAATTTCTTTGTAGGGTATGGAGATAACTTTTGAATTGATCTAAAGTATATTTTTTTCGATTAGAATTTTTAACCTTTCGAGATTCATTATAGATTTAGAAGTCTATAAAAGGAGCCAATGTTTTTTCCATAGAAACGTTGGTATGTTCTACAGAATATATAATTTGATCTTTAAAATCACGTACAATTATTTTTGTTAATCTAGTTTCTCGAGGGTCTTTTTCAGACCCATAATATCTATAATATTCAAGATATAAATATTTAGGATTTTTTATATTTTTCAAAAAGTTACGATCATAAACCGCTTTTATATTGTCAACTTTAAAAGGGTTTAAGATTTTTAATGGTGAATTCGAAAGACGTTCTTGATAAATATCATACCAACCTTTACTTGAAGAGTTTAAATTATTTATTGTAACCAAGACTATATGTGAATAATTATTAAAATCAACTGTTATTGGTTTGATAACTTTTGTTGAGGCATTTAAAGGGGTCTTTTGTTTTTTTAACTTTTTAGATTTACTTATCTCTACATGAGCCTGATTCTGATTTTGCCCCAGAGAAACCTGTGAAACAAAAAGTAAAACAACAACTAAATTTTTTACAAAAGAATTTGACATAGTTATAAAGTTGAATTATTAATGATTTTTTTTCGTTAAACGGTTTTATCTAGATTCCGTATTTTCAGTTTATTTTAATATCGTTTAATACTAATTACAATTATAAATAGCCACAATTTCACCATCTGATTTTTTAACTTCAATGATTTTGTTATAATCGCGAAGTTTCATAAAAGCAAAACCTTCATTTTCAAATAATAAGCCATGTGGAGTGGGGTAGTTGTTATTGTAAATGAGGTTGTCTCCAACGATGGGCTCTGCTGAAGCTCCAGTGTGATAAGCAATGTTATAATAATTTGGATCTGTTGATGAACATAAAAATGTTTCATTAGCGATTTCTATACTATTAGAAACAGTAGTAGTTTTGTAATTATTACCTACATAAATTGACCATGGACATCCATTTAAATCAGACACACCAGCTGCATATGGACAACTATCATTTGGATCTAACAAGCCATCACCATCTGTATCTACAATACAAGTTGGACAACTTGATATAGCAACATCTTTAACAACATCATTTAGTTCGTCCAATGGTGCGGCTGCATAATACCATATAAAAGAATCGGATTCGCCAACTGCTATATTTCGCATACGGACATACAAACTGTATGATCCGTCATTTTCAGTTGAAATCTGAACTGTAGATGGAGTTACAGTCTCCGAAACATTATAATCAAAATCATAATCTGCAACAGAGGTATTTGCACTCGTCGATTTAGTAAAAAATAAAATTCCTTCGTCAAGGGTTAAGATCCTCAGTGCTGATGATTGTTGAGTAATTGAAGTTAATTTTTGAAAAGATCCGTTAACCAAGTTGCCCCTTTCTTTTATTGGTTCGTCTGTACCGCCAACGAAGTCATCTCTTGTACCAACCCAATATCTCAGGTTTGTAACAGCTGCTGAACCAATATTTTTAATTGTTGTGGTTACTTTAATAAAATTGTCTCCTGATCCAATGCTGTAGTCATTAATTACTTCTAATTGAGAAGTTCCGATTGTAACTTCTCCTTTAACCTTAATATTTCCTGATCCAAAACCCCCAGAAATATTGAAACTACTTGAATCAAAAGTAGCCGATGCAAAAAGAGGGTTTGATTTTACAACACCATTGATGTTCCATTCATTAGTTCCATCTCCACCAATACCAAACGTACAATCCAAAGGATATTTTCTTTGCTGCCCCCCCCTAATATCAGTATATGTTAATTGCCTCCATCCATTAGCATCACTGAGGTAAAATGGCTGTTTTAATGTTCCAGATACGGTTATGGATACTTCAGTTCCATCTCCAAATCTCATGTTTCCATTATTGATAACCTGATTTGTTCCAGTAAACTGAGAAAAAGCATTTAAAAAGCATGAAAGTGATATTATAAAAAGCAAATATTTTTTCATGGATGTTGAAATAAGCAAGTAGTAATTATTGTTTGGAGTTTTTTGAACTATTTTTATATTTATTTACAAGATATAAAAACTCTGGGAATACTTATTTAATCTATTCTTGAAACTGTTAATTCTTCTATTTGGGAAATCCTAAAAATGCAGGACAAAAAGGTGGAAAAGCTTAGTATACTTGTAAAAAGTTCAGTTTTTCTTTATCATATTTTCATAAATACATTTATAAAAAAAGGGTCAATTTTATTAATCTTTTTTTTATGTCTGCTAGTTTATAATTCTTATATTTGCAGTGTTTTTTAACCTTATTTTAAATTAATCTAAATAAGTTTTGTGTTTTAACATTTGTTTTTTAAATTCGCTAAAAAATAATTCTTATTTAGATTAATTTAAAATAAGGTTAAATGAAAAAAATGTTTTTATTATTAGTGCCATTATTGTTTTTTAACTGTACTAAAACAGAAGTTGAAGAGGTTATTAAAGAAGTCGAAGTAGATCGAATCGTTACAAATACTGTGATTGAGACGGTTACGATAACTAGCACTACAGTGATTGCACCGGAGGAATATTCCTTTACAAGAAAAGGTATTTCCACAGTCTACTACACTGGTCAAACTGCACGTTTGGATATGGCTACCGAACTTAAATCAGCGATGAATAATATTTCTTCAACCCAAACAGGGATAGATAATATGTTCAATCAAGGAATAGGGTTTAGTGACTCTTCTTTAGATGCCTCAGGAAAAAAAGTTGGGAATAAAACTGCTGCCTCTCCTATTGCATCTGCTACAGTAAAACCTTTGTTTGATGGTTGGATAACTGAATTTACAACTACAGTTATTCCTGCTGTAAATGATAACATAACAGCAACTTCAGGTGTAGCCGGATCCTACACCGAAGCAGACGGTTCCCGAACGGTAAAAGTAAATGCCAAGGGATTTGAACTAAATCAAATTTTTTCGAAAGGTTTAATTGGAGCTTTACAAATAGATCAAATTGTCAATGGATACCTCTCTTTTTCAAAACTTGATGGTGCAAGACAAGATCACGACGATGATGTTTATGCCTACACTTATCCTGGTCAAACTGAGCCTTCTATTACCAAAATGGAGCATTATTGGGATGAGGGATTTGGATATTTACAAGGTTTGGATAATCAATTTGCATCAGGTCTTGGTGATCCCTCAATAGGAAGAGATACGGCCAATTTAAATTATTATCTAAATAAAGTAAATAGTCAAACAAATGAAGCAGGAATAACTGATCGTATATACAAAGCATTCACAATTGGAAGAGCAGCAATTACTGCTAAAGATTATGATGAGCGAGATCGTCAAGCATCAATTATTGCTTCCGAACTCTCCAAGGTTATAGGCTACAAAGCTCAATCATACTTAAGAGATGCTGCTGAAGATATAGATAATGAAGATTGGGCGGATGCATTACACGCTTTATCTGAAGCTTACGGATTCATATTGGGATTACAATTTACAAAAGCTTTAGATGGATCTCCTTACCTAACTAATCAAGGAGTCAATGAACTGCTAGATGAACTATCTGCTGGGACTGGTGGTTTTTGGGAAAGAACTCCTGCCGAATTAACAGCTATGGCTGACCAATTAGAACAAGTAACAGGTTTAATCTTAGAATAAAAAAAGAAAATACCTAACCTGGTGAGTTCATCCTTACCAGGTTAACATCAGTAAACGTAAAGTAAAAAATGAAGAAATTAATTTATCTAAAACTTGTAATACTATCATTGATTTTTCAGGGATGTTCGGCTGATTTAGATACAATTGAAATCATTGAAAAAACTGATCAATCAAATGTGAGCGATAACAACAATCAGTCCAAAAATGAATTTGATCGTTCAAGCATGCTCAGTTTTTGGGCAGATAGAATCATTCTTCCTTCAATGGTTAGTTTTGAAAATGAATTGAATGTCTTCAATGAAAATGTTGCAAACTTTACCGCCAACCCAAATGCAAATAACTTAGCGCTGTTACGCGATCAATGGCTTACGACTTACAAAAGTTGGCAATATGTTGAAATGTTTGATTTGGGCGTTGCTGAAGAAATTTATTTCAAAAACCGAATAAATATTTTTCCAGCCAACGTACAACGTATTGAAAGTAATATCAGTAATCAAGAATTTAATTTGGATGAGTCAGCAAATTTTGCAGCTCAAGGGTTTACAGCTCTCGATTATTTGTTGTTTGGTGTTGAGCAAGAAGATAATGCAATCCTCACAAAATATTCTGAGACAAGTTCAAATTACGGTGACTATCTAATTCAGGTTACAGCAAAAATGCAAGAGCTAACTGTTTTAGTAAAAGCACAATGGGAAGGTAATTATCGAGATAGTTTTGTACAATCAACTGACAACACTGCAACTTCAAGCATCAATATGATGCTTAATGACTTTGTATATTATTTCGAAAAAGGATATCGTGCAAACAAGTTTGGAATTCCTGCAGGCGTTTTTTCTGGGGGTCCACTTCCAAATACAATTGAAGCATATCATGGAGAAATGTACTCGAAAATTCTCTCGCTTGAGGCCACTAATGCGATAGAAAACTTCTTCAATGGAGTTGCTTACAATGATCCTGAGACTTTGGGACCAAGCATTAAAGATTATTTGGATTTCGTAGAGTCAGGTTCAGCCGAAAAACTTAGCGAACGCATTAACGAAAAATTGCAAGGCGGACGAATTAAGATTAATGAATTAAATACGAGTTTCATAAAACAGATTGAAGAAAACAATACGTTAATGCTCCTTACCTACGATGCAATTCAGAGTGCAGTTATTCTATTCAAGGTAGACATGCTTCAAAAACTGAATGTAAGTGTTGATTATGCTGATGCAGATGGCGATTAAATCATAAAATTTAAAAGTGCTCAAAAGCTATCTAAACGAATCAAAAATACACCCAGCCCCTTTAGCTGTCTTCAGAATCCTTTTTGGATCCTTGATGCTGGTAGCTCTCATTCGTTTTTGGGTAAATGGATGGATTCACACCCTCTACATTGAGCCAGAATTCCATTTCAAATATTATGGATTTTCTTGGGTAACTGACTTTGGAAATTACACCTATTTGCTTTATTTGATTTGCATCACAGCCACAATAGGAATTATTTTGGGATATCGCTATAGATTATCCATTTTCATGTTTTTTCTTCTTTTTACATACACGGAACTCATCGATAAAACCACCTATCTCAATCATTACTACTTTACAAGCTGTATTGCATTCTTACTCTGCTTTCTACCTGCCGCTCATTATTTCTCTTTAGATGCATTGAAAAAGAAAAAATCAATTGAAGCTATTCCTTCTTGGATGGTTGATGGCATAAAATTATTTTTGTGTATTGTGTATTTTTACGCGGGAATTGCAAAAATTAATTCGGATTGGTTAGTCGAGGCACAACCGCTTTCAATATGGTTAACCTCAAAATACGACATACCCTTAATTGGTGTGTTACTAAAGTACAGATGGATACACTACATAGCAAGCTGGACGGGAATGCTGTATGATGTGTTTATCCCTATTTTTCTTCTGTACCCTAAAACTCGTAAAATTGCTTTTCTTTTTGTTGTACTGTTTCATATAATGACAAAGGTCTTTTTCCCCTCAATAGGAATGTTTCCATTAATCATGATTTTCGGAGCCACAATATTTTTTGATGTGAAATGGCATAAAAATATACTACGTCATCTCTACAATTTAGGTATAAAATTGATTCAAAAATTTGATTTTTTAAAGTCTATATCAAAGCCAAAAAAATCTATCACCTTGTTTAAACCAAAAAAATATGTCCTTCCAATATTTCTCACATTCTTCGTTATTCAAATGCTTTTTCCGTTTCGTTATTTCGCTTATCCAGGAGAATTATTTTGGAATGAAGAAGGCTATCGTTTTTCATGGCGTGTTATGCTTATGGAAAAAAAAGGATACACCACTTTTAAAATAAAAGATAGCATTAGTCAAAAAACTTTTTATGTTGACAATGCTGATTTTCTAACTTCATTCCAAGAGCGGCAAATGAGTTTTCAACCAGATTTTATTCTAGAATATGCTCACTATTTAGCTGATCACTTTGAAAACCAGGGTCATCAAAACATACAAGTCTTTAGCGATAGTTTTGTTGCATTGAATGGGCGTCCAAGCCAGCGATTTATTAACCCGAATACAGATCTTTTAAGGGAAATAGAATCATTTAAACACAAAAAATGGGTACTTCCCTTAGAAGATGAAATATACGGCTTGTAGTTACTTACTTTTTTTATTTTGGACATCCAGTTTTTCCCAATATCAAATTAAATCAAATATTAAGTTTGAAGGAGATAATGAGTTTAATTCTTCCGTAAAAATTTACAACAAAGCAAGTGGTTTTGTAAATGAAGTGAATCAAGGAGAAACTTTTTTTTTACAAAGTAATATTCCAATAGAAACCTACATTTTTATCGCTCAAGGGTATGATATTTTGGAAAAGAAAGTTGATTTTACCCAAGAGAACACTTTAAATTTAGTCTTATCTCGACAATTAGAAAAATTAAATGAAGTTGTTTTAAGTGCAAAAAAGAAAGAAATATTTGCCTTAAAAAGAATGCAGGATTATGAGAAAACAACCATCTATGCAGGTAAAAAAACCGAGGTAATTCTTGTCGAACAATCCATGGCTAATTTATCAGCAAATAATGCACGACAAATATTTAATCAGGTACCTGGTCTTAATATATACCAAAGTGACGATGCGGGATTACAATTGCACATAGGAGGAAGAGGACTAGATCCTAACCGCACCTCTAACTTTAATACCCGTCAAAACGGATATGACATTAGTGCAGATGTTTTGGGATATCCAGAAAGTTATTACACTCCACCGGCAGAGGCCATTGAAGAAATTCAAATCATACGGGGCGCCGCATCTTTACAATACGGAACTCAATTTGGTGGACTTGTCAACTTTAAATTAAAAGATGCCATCACCTATCGATCTATTACCGGAGTTATCCGAAATACTTTGGGGTCTAATGGTTTGTACACAAACTACACGCAAGTAAGTGGCCGTTTTGGGAAATGGAGATACATAAGTTTTTTGAACATTAAAAAAGGAGATGGATTTCGCCCAAACTCTGGTTTTGATTCAAAGAATCTATTTACTAAAATCACCCACGATTTTAATGATAATACAAAAGTTAGTGCCGAAGTCACTTATTTAGATTACCTAGCACAACAAGCAGGTGGACTAACCGACAATCTTTTTAAAGAAAACCCATACCAAAGTAATCGAGAACGTAATTGGTTTGGTCTCAATTGGTTTCTTTACAACATCAAATTTGAGCATACATTTTCAAAAAAATCTAATATGAGTGTCAACGTATTTGGTTTAGATGCAGAACGAAAAGCCATAGGATTTCGATCGAACCGAGTAGATCAAATTGATTCCAACGAAGAACGCGACCTTATTAAAGGAGATTTTAATAACTATGGAATAGAAATCAGGTGGTTACAAAACTATTCTCTTGGAAATAAAAAAGCAGTTTTCCTTGTCGGTGGAAAGTATTATAAGGCCAAAAATACTTCTGCTCAAGGACCTGGTTCTGCATCAAGCGATGCTGATTTTAGTTTCTACAAAAATCGTTATCCAAATTACAACCAACAATCTTACTATACTTATCCAAATAAAAATCTTGCTATGTTTGTTGAAAACATCTTTTATTTGAGTGAAAAATTATCCTTTACCCCAGGAATGCGCTATGAAAACATTTTAACTTCTAGCGATGGGAGCTTTAAAAAAATTAATACAGATGCTGCCGGGAATGTAATCCTTAATGAGACAATAAGTGCCAATAAATCACGAAAGCGCTCATTTGTTTTATTTGGTCTAGGTGCGAGTTACAAAGTGAATAAGTCACTTGAATTTTATGCAAATTTTTCCCAAAATTATCGCTCAGTAACTTTTACGGATATAAGTATTATTAATCCAGCCTTTTCAATTAACCCCAATATAACTGATGAAAAAGGGAATACTTTTGATTTGGGCATCCGCGGAAAAATAAAAAAAATACTATCTTTTGACCTTAATCTTTTTAATATTTCTTATAAAAACCGAATTGGATTTGTTCAAAAAGTAGATCGTTTTAATTCTGTCAAGAATGAACGAGGAAACGTAGGTAATGCTCGACTCTATGGAATAGAATCCCTGATGGATATAAATTTTGTTAGTTGGTTAAAAATGGATAGCACCAAATATTCCCTTAGTAGCTTTCTAAATTATTCTTACATTAATTCAGAATATATTTCTACAGAAAAATTTGGTATTGAAGGAAATAAGGTAGAATTTGTTCCAACTGATAATCTCAAAGCAGGCCTATTGTTTGGATATAAAAACTTGGCTTTGAACTTTCAATACAGTCATGTATCCCAGCAATTTACCGATGCCTCCAATGCAGTAGAGGGATCGATAAGTGGTGTTATTGGACAAATTCCCGCCTATAACTTACTTGATTTTTCAATGAGCTACACTCTGAATAAATTTAAATTTGAATTTGGTGTTAATAATGTTTTAAACGAGGCTTATT
>Ga0233438_10000811_pt1 | contig 37628 bp, 31 predicted proteins | sample SI_123_September_FD_182720 | JGI IMG/M metagenome (GOLD analysis project Ga0233438, IMG submission 182720) | Seawater microbial communities from Saanich Inlet, British Columbia, Canada - SI_123_September2016_10_MG | ecosystem: Environmental > Aquatic > Marine > Inlet | place: Canada: British...
CAAGTAGACTTCAAAAATTTATAATGTACGATCCGGGCGCAAACTATACAACAGTTCCAGGAATATTAATAGTCGATCCTGAAAAAACAATAGAAGGGTTAAATCAACCGAGAATATTTGACGGTGTACTACCACAACCAATATTTACTAATAGAGGTGCTGGATATATTACTGCTACGGCAGTAGTTGGAGGCGATGGATTTGCTGATATATTCCAAACTGGAAAAACAATAAAATTAAAAAATGTTCTTAGAACACCAGGACCAGGCGCAAACGTTGTTATTAATGGCATCGACGATGTTACATACAGATTAACAAAAATTGTTTCAGAAACTGGAGTAGCACCTAACTTAATTATTGAAGCTAATATTAGTCCTACTATTACCAATCAGAATTCACCTAATCACGAAGAAACATTGATTATACGAGAACAGTATAGCCAAGTGCGTCTAACAGGACATGACTTCTTAGATATTGGAACAGGTAATACCACTAGCACAAGATATCCTCAATTATATCTGGAAGGCGAAGATCCAAATACACCTAGACAACCGTTTAATGAAACTGTTGATAATGGCGGAGGACGAGTATTTTATACAAGTACTGACCAGGATGGTAACTTTAGAGTTGGTGAGTTGTTCCAAGTTGAACAAGCTAGCGGTATCGTAACTGTTAATGCAGACTTGTTCGAACTCGACGGACTTTCTGAATTATCACTAGGCGGAATACAAGTTGGCGGCAGTGCTGTTGTTATTAAAGAATTTAGTAAAGATGCAACATTTATAGCAAATTCAAACAACATTGTTCCAACTGAAGCAGCAATTATATCTTATTTGGAAAGTAGAATTAGTAGTGGTGGAGCAGATGCTTCTACTAATACATTAATTGCTGGACAGGTTAAAGTATCAAGTAATAACATTACAACAACATCAGGATTACAAATAAATATTCCTGTAAGCGTACACCAAATAGGCGGCATCGATGGCGACATGTTAGCACAACAGTTGTTTGGAATATGATAAATATATTAAATAGAGCGGAGTTTTTAAATGGCAGAGTTTAAATTAGGTAGAATTAGATTTATTTGGAAGAACGATTGGGTTTCTTCTACAGTCTACTACAAAGATGATATTGTTCGCAACGGCGGAAACACATATGTATGTATTCAAGGTCATACTGCTCCGACATTGTTTACTGATCAGGAAGCAACATACTGGAATAAAATTTCAGATGGCACTGAATGGAAAGCAGATTGGGAACCAGCTACTTACTATAAAGTAAATGACATAGTAAAGTATGGTGGTCTATTATACATTGCAACTCAAGGTCATACTAGTTCTACTCTCACACTTGGTTTGGAAGCAGACGACGGTGTAATATTAACTGCTAGTGCAGTTGGAGAACCAGACCCACTTAGAACTGCTGGCACTTACACAGACATCAAACCTTCTACAACAGGACTAGGTTTAGATGCAACGGTAACTGCGGTTGTAGACGGCACCGGCGCAGTATCTATTACAGTAACCGATGGCGGCAGCCAGTATAAAGTAGGCGATAATATTACAATAACAGATGACTTACTTGGCGGTGGCGGAGCTGCCACAGTAAATGTAGTTGTCGATACTGTAAATAATAAATGGGACTTGTACGCCGAAGGGTTTGATTACAAAACAGACTGGGCAGTTTCAACTAGATATAAAATAAACGATATTGTAAAATACAGCGGCACGATATATATTTGTACATTAGACCATACATCATCTGCTACTGCTGCACTAGGCTTAGAAGCTGATCAATCTAAATGGAATATTTTCTCAGAAGGATTTAATTGGACTGATACATGGAATACTGTTACTAGATACAGAGTAAATGATATTGTACGTTACGGCGGCACACTTTACATCTGTAACGAAGGACACACTAGTAATGTATCGCTAGCAAACGGATTAGAAGCAGATCAGTCAAAATGGGATTATCTACACAAAGGTATAGAATATAGATCAGATTGGACTGCTAGTACTAGATATAGAATCAATGACGTTGTTAAATATGGCGGCGGCTTGTGGATTTGTACAACACAACACACTGCAAGCGCAACTAACCTAGCAGCAGACGAAAGCAATTGGGCACAGTTTGTCGAAGGACTTGAGTTTGAAGACAGCTGGGATTCAGTTAGAGCATATCAGCCAGGCGACTTTGTAACCTATGGCGGTTATAGTTATGTTTCTATAACCAACAACGCTGGATTAAAGCCAAGCGACAATGCTCTAGCGTGGGACTTGTTTACAACAGGATTTAGATTCATTGGCGACTATGAAGAAGATAGTGCTACTAGAGAATACATTGAAGGTGATGTAGTACGATTGGGCGGATACACATATTTGTGTATTCTAAAACACGAAAGCGAACGTCCGCCAAATGCAACATACTGGCAGCGACTTAATGAAGGCATGGAGTGGAAGGGCACTTGGACTGATGCTACATTCTATGATGCAGGCGATTCTGTACAACATGGTGTAAACAGTTATATTTGTGTTCTTGCACATACTTCAGACGAAGTCACACTACAAAACAGACCAGATCAAGATGTTGACGGCAGTGAATGGAATTTACTAGTTGCAGGCGCAGAATCAGGAAACTTAACCACACAAGGTGACATTGTCTACTATGGTGGAGCAGGCCCAACAAGATTACCAATCGGAACCCCAGGTCAAGTTCTCAAAGTTAATAACGCAGCTAATGCTCCGGAATGGACAAGTTTTGGTGCTATTAATAATGTATTCTATGTAGAACCTGCTGGAGGAGCTGATGAGCCAGCACCTAGTTATGGTGTTACATTGGACCGTCCATGGAAAACAATACGATATGCTACCGAACAAGTACAAGCAGGTGCAATACGCTACAATGCAAAAACTCTTTTAGAAAGAAACAGAAGCTTTATACAAGATGAAGTTATTGAATATATCACAGCTACATACACCGATACTGCAACAGCAACTACTGCATCGACAGATGCTATTACTATAACAGATACAAGCTGGATGGTAGCTGGAGAAACAGCAGTTAAGTTTGCTGCAACTACTTTTGGAAACCTTGTTGCAGGCACAGAATACTTTGTAAAAACTATTTTAAACGCAACTACATTTACAGTTTCAGAAACTAAAGGCGGCGCAATTTTTGCACTAGCAGACGCAACAGGAACATCAGTAGTAAGTCTTTCTTATCTCGAAGCTTCATGTCGTAGAGACACAGGACAAGTACTAGATGCAGTTATATGGGACTTATCACACGGCGGCAATGACCGTACAGTAAAAGCAGCTAAATCATATTTTAATGCAGCAGGCGACACGTATGTTGCAGATAATGCTACACAAACAGCAGCAGCACTTGGATATATTGTAACTCTTGCAGATGCAGTTATGTCAAATCTTGCTCCAGCAACAGTACGCGGATCATTAAATCAATATACTAATGCTGCATTTGTTGAAGAAGCAGATGCACTTGCAACTGTAACAACATTAACAGGAATAGTTACTAGTGCAATTACAGCAGGTGAGACTACCAATGTTCCGGCATCAGTTAAACCACAACACAGTATATTTGTTAAAACAGGCAACTTTAGTGAAGTATTACCAATTATTGTTCCTGAAAATACAGCAGTTATAGGAGATGAATTACGTTCAACACGTATTGCTCCAGCAGGTTCATTAGTTGATTCAAGCGATACTACTTACACTCTTGCTGCAATTGCTAGATTACAAGCAATTACTAGTAATATTATTACACAAGCATCAGTTACTAAAACTACAGGAAACGCTCAAAATCCGGTTACTACAAGTCCAGCAGGCGCAGCAGCCGCTGGTACTTTTGCAACAGAGTTGTGGCAACAAATTTATGATTACATAGATTATGAAGTCAACGGTGCATCTGGAGATAGTACCGTTCCAGTATCATACGGATCAAATACTCCGAACACAACAACAGACTATACATATGCTGTTGAAACACTTGAATTAAATAGAACATTTTTAGTTGAAGAAGCCATTGCATTTATTGCTGATGCTTATCCTGCATATGTATACGAAGAAGACAAATGTCGTAGAGATGTAAACAGATATATTGATGCAATTAAACATGATTTAATTTATACTGGTAACTATAAGTCATTGTTGTATGCACGTTACTATACAAACGCTGTAAGCGGATCAACAACAGAAGATATGTTCTACATGCGCAATGGTACAGGTTTAAGAAATTGCACTGTAAATGGATTGTCAGGAACACTAGGTTCTGCAAATGCATACGGAACCAAACGTCCAACAGCAGGCGCATTTGTAAGTTTAGATCCAGGTTGGGGTCCAGCACACACAGATGCATGGATCATTAACAAATCTCCATATGTACAAAACGTAACAACGTTTGGTACTGGTTGTGTTGGTTGTAAAATTGACGGCGACTTACATGATGGCGGTAATGATAGTATTGTTGCTAACGACTTTACACAAATTATATCAGACGGAATTGGTGTATGGTGTACTAACTTAGGAAGAACAGAACTTGTTAGTGTGTTCTCATACTATGGACACATTGGTTACTTAGCAGAGAATGGCGGTAAGATTCGTGCTACTAACGGTAACAGCTCATATGGTGCATTTGGTACAGTTGCAGAAGGTATTGACTCTACAGAAGTTCCAGTTACTGGTAAGGTTACAAATCAGTATTTTGACGCAATTGTACACAGCGTACTAACAGACGGTAACAATGTATTGGTATTAGAGTATGCAAACGCAGGACAAAACTATACAACTGCTACTGATGCGCTACGTACTATTACAAATATCGGCGCTGCAAACTCATCTAGAACAAAAGGAACATATTACGATGTAAGTGGCTCTTCCAGCGCAAGCGGAACAGGACAAGAGTTTGATATTATTGTCGACGACAACGGGTTATGTACAGTAGTTATTAACAAAGGCGGCAGCGGACATGCAGCATCTGATGTAATTACTATTGCAGACAGTTTACTAGGCGGCGGTGGCGCACCAGACTTTACTTTTGATGTTGCTACAATTGGCGATGCAACTGAATTTACTGTTACCGGCGAAGGCTTTGGTGCAGCAGTTGATAATGCGCAAATATCCAACGGCGGCGTATTTGAAGTTAGGCTCACTGATCCAGCTGATAACAAAGGTGGCACAGGATATCTTGACGCAGCAAACGTTGCTCAGCAAGGTAATACTACTCAAATTACACTGTCAAATACAGATGGTAGATTGAGTAGCCAGTATGTAGGAATGGCAATTTACTTGACAACAGGTGTAGGCGCTGGACAATATGCTTATATTGACACATACAATAGCGGCACAAAAATTGCTACAGTTAAGAAAATGAGTGACGATACTGCTGGTTGGGATCATGTTACAGGAGTTGCAATTGAAGCAACACTGAATGATACCACAAATTATAGTATCGAACCAAGAGTAACATTTGCAGCACCATCGAGCGGATTGTATGCAGATACTGCCAAAGGTCGTGCAACAGTAAGTGACGGTGCAATTACAATGATTAGTATATGGGATCCAGGCACAGGTTATACCACTGCTCCTGTACTAACAACTACAGATCCAAATAATACTGTTGATGTTCCGCACACTGTTAGAATAGGCAACGGAGTACTAAAACAGCCAACTTGGACTAGCAGAGGTAGCGGATTTGTTACAGCTAGTGCAGAGTTGACAGGTGACGGATTTGCTGATTTATATCAGCCGGGAACATTGGTTAGAGTTACAAATTTAAGTGCTGCACCATTACCTGGTTCAAATATCGAATTTGCAGACATACCTGGAGAATATTTCAAACTAGTTAATGTAAGAGATTTAACAGGTACTGGACCGTTTGATGCACAACTTCAACTAAGTCCAGAAATAACTACTACACAGGCAATGGAACACGATGACGATGTTACAATGCGTATTAGATATTCTCAAGTACGTCTAACAGGACATGATTTCTTAGATATTGGTACTGGTAATTTTACAGATACTAACTATCCAGGTGTTCCAGTCAATCCAATTGACCCAACAAAAGAAACGTTTGTTGGCGGAGGCGGACGAGTATTCTACACTACCACTGACCAAGACGGTAACTTTAGAGTTGGCGGTCTGTTCAACGTTGAACAGTCGACAGGTACTGCTACACTAAATGCAGACGCATTTAATATTAGTGGACTACAAGAACTATCACTAGGTGCAGTTGAGCTCGGCGGCACTGGAGCAACTATTACTGAATTTAGTGTAGACGGTACGTTTACTGCTAATAGTGATAATATTGTTCCAACACAAAAAGCAATTAAAACTTATATTGCTTCACAAATTGGTGGCGGCGCTGGCGAACTTAATGTTAACAGCATTACAGCTGGTTCAGTACTAATTAGTGGGCAAGAAATAACAACAACAACAGGCAATCAGATAAATATATTACAGAAGGTAAATTATACAGGCGGCATAAGTGGTTCGCCGGTAGCTATGAATTACTTCTTACAACAATAACGGAGATAAAAGAAAATGGCCACAGGTAGATTAGCAGGAGCTGATATCGCAGCAGGCACAAACACAACGGTTTACACTACGCCGGCGGACATATATACCGTGGCAAGTTTAAACATTGTTAACAGGGGTAACCAACCTACTGTAATTAACGTTGCAATTGCTGATTTAGATGCTCCTACACTAGGTGAATATATTGAGTTTGAAACTGAATTATTACCAAAAAACATATTAGAACGCACTGGTATTGTACTAGCTGCAACGCAGAAGATCGTAGTACGTTCCTCGCAAGCAAATGTAACTGCTGTAGCGTTCGGAATTGAAACAACAGCATAAATACAAGTAACGAAGGAACAACATATTATGGGAAGATATATTACAAGCACAGCATCATATGCAACAACTAATGTTGTAACTGCTGTTAGCTATCAAGCAAAAACAAATGATAGGGTATTGTGTACCTCAGGTGGTATCACAATTACACTGCCTATATCATCAGATGCAGTATCAGGAGATACTGTACAAATAGTTGACGTCGGTGGTAACGCAGCTGGCAGCAATATCACAGTCGCAAGAAATGGAGCAAATATTCAAAGCTCTGCAGAAAATTTAACAATTGATATTAACAACTCAGCAACTGTATTAGTTTATACAGGAGCTACATACGGTTGGGTAATTACAGGAACCTAAATCATGGCATCATTACGTTCACTTTTATCAGACTTATCGCCACAACCAATTGGTAATCCTAACACGGTATTTTATGTTAGAAATACCGACACCGGTGCCGGCGCCGGCGGCTGTTGCTGTTTGTTTACAGTACCTGCAGGTTTTACCAGCATATCATTTGAGATGTGGGGTGCAGGCGGAGGCGGCGCCGGAGCAAGATGTTGTGAACGAGCAGGAACTATGGCCACAGGCGGGTCGTATGCTCTCAAAACAATTTCAACAGCAGCAGGCTGTCAGTACAGAATCTGTGCAGCTGGTTCAACTGGCTGTGGAGGATGTTGTGGAATACAACCTAGAGCAAATCCTAGTTATGTCTTTGATATTACAGCAAACACAACAATAGGTTGTGCTGTCGGCGGCACAGGCGGCTGCTCACAGATGACAAGAGGCGGATTTTGTTATGGATATATATGCTGTTGGGGACTGTTATCAGGAACTGGTTTAGGAGACATTGTGATGGATGGAACAGGTGGAACGAGTATTGTTACTTGTCACTGTAATACCGATATACACATGATGACTGCAGGCGGTTTTGGATCAGAAAGTAAAACATCATCGTTTTGTGCTAAAGAACCAAGCGGCAGTGGCCCTTATCATAAGTGTACAGTTCCATCTTGGCCCGCAGGCGGTGGCTCATCAGCTAGAAGCTGTGGCGGCGGCTACTGTCATGGTCAGCATGGCTCCCAAGGCCTAGTTAAAGTATCATACCAATAAGAGGATTTAAGAATGCCAACACCAATTACAACAACAACAGAAACTTTTACTTACAACATTGCAGATGTTCTGTATAGTACAAGTACTTCATTAGCTAGAACAGCAACAGCAACTTACACAGGCCCAGACAGAATTTGGGTTTTTGTAGATTCTACTACGGGACTTTTTAGCGATATTCAACCACCGCTAACTTCTGTCGAAGACGGAGCAGATGTTCCAACTCCGATAAATCATCGTAAAGTTGAAGTTGTAGCAGCAGATGACCCTATTGTTATTTCTATAATAAGAGAATATGAAGTAACATACGCAGATGTCACTGAAACAACAGATAATTTACCAGATGGATCTACATGTGTGTACAACAGTGTTGCTACATTAGGTCAAACATACAATATGCAAGAATTAGTACACGACGGAAGTTCGTGGGATCTTGGAAGTTTGGTAGAACCTCATGTTACCTGGGATCAGATAATTGATGCTAGAAACGGCGCACTAACAGCAACAGACGGCAAGATATCACCAGATCAGCCAGACGCTATTAAACAACCTTGGATAACCTATAGACAGGCACTAAGAGATTTACCAGCAACTTTTAACTACGGTGATGCGGATGAAATTGAAGCATGGAAAGTAAACATGCCAGCGACACCAGAGGATTAATATAAAATGGCAGGCTTAAGAACATTATTAGGAATAGGCGAAGGAGGCGGAGCAGCAACCATAACCGAACTCCATATTTTCAACACTAACAAGACAACGCAAAATAATGGTGGCCAATGTTGTTTGTTTACAATACCAGCAGGCGTAACTTGGCTGGGTGTAGAATTATGGGGCGGCGGAGGCGGCGGAGCTGGACACTGTTGTTGTAAATCAGGATGGCCTGGCGGTTCAGGATCATATGCTAGAAAAATTATGACAGGCTTAACAGCTGGTGAACAGTTTACTATGTGTGCAGCAGGTACAACAGGATGCAGTCAACAAGATTGCCAAGGATGTGTAGGATTTCCAAGTTATGTAAATGTTAACGGAGGCGCAGTGCAAGTTTGTGCATCAGGCGGAGGCAAAGGCTACGGCAGATGCTACTTCCAGATTAACTGTACTTGTCAATTTTGCACCCAATATCAATGTGGATCATGGACGGGAACTTTTGGAATGTGCGGTGTAAACGGTACAGCAAAAGGAAGTCCAATGTGTGGAGCAAATGCACAAGGCTACATGCCATCAGCCCCATACACGCCAGGCGGCGCACGAGGAACAATGTCTTATTGTACTCACGACAGCGGTGTTGGTGTCGGCGGTAATGCACAGTGGCCCGGCGGAGGAGGCGCAAGCGCAGTAGCAAGCAGCACAAGCGTGGTGTGCGGAGCTCCAGGTGCAGGCGGATTAATATCAATTTATTATAGTGTAGCTTCGTAAGGAAAGATTATAAATGGCAAATTTAAGAGATTATTTATGGGGATATGAAGAAGGAACAGCAATTGTTCCTGGAGAATTCACAGTTACTCATACTGACAGGGGTAGAGCCAACGGGGGCTGTTGCCTCTTATGGACAGTGCCTGCAGGAAAAAGTTATGCAGTTTTTGAAATGTGGAGCGGCGGCGGAAGCGGCGGCGGAGTATGTTGTTGTCAACAAGGTGGCGGCGCTGGATCTGGCGGGTATGCAATTAAATCAACAAGTGTAAACCCAGGAGATACATTTACAATTTGTGCTGGCGGCAGCAACAGATGTGTAGATCCTAGTGAAGGAAACGGCGCAGAAGGTTGTTCGACTTATATCTGTAGCAACGGCGGAGGCGGAAGCCCATCATGGAAATATTGCTTGTGCGGAGGAATGTCTGTATCAGTATGTCGCAGGTGTCAGTTCCATGGCAGCTGTTATGACTGTTGTTCAATGTGTTTTTGTTGCGGAGGACGAAGCGGCTGTTCAAGCAGCAACGCAACTCCAGATTTACACATAGGTGGAACAAATGGTGGTATACACCCCAATCAATATTGCTTCGGTAATGCATATTCAGTAACAGCAAATGCTCCATTTACAGCAGGTGGGTTCCGACCTGGTCCAGGCAATTGTAGATCATGGCATGCTGATTGCGGTTGTGGAATGTTCCCAGGCGGCGGCGGGCTTTCTGCAAATAAATATGATAATCAATGCTGCGCAGGCGAACACGGAGCCGGAGGCATGGTATATGTCCTCTTTTACTAATAGGAAATAATAATGGCAACAATTACAAAAGAGTTTACTTACAACGTAACTGATGATCAGTATTCGCAAACTAACAACAATAACTCTACAGCAACAATTACTTATGAAGGTCCTGATAAAAAATATATTGTAGTTGACAGGACTACAGGAAAAGTAACTGGCAGAGTTATTGAAGAATCTATTTGGCAAGATGGCGAATTTAACAACCAGCCAGACAACGATTATGCTGTAGAAGTGGATTGCAATGTTAATCCACTTATGTGTTCTTTATTCCCCCAATACGGAAGATTTGATGTCGAAGCAATGCCAACTTCAAGCGAAGATATTCCAGGTTCAGCACTACCCTATGTTAGAAATGACCCAATGTTGCCAGATCACGTATATGAAAAAGAAGAAATCGTGTATGATTTTGCAGCTGAAAGGTTTGTTGAGCCATTTCCGTGGCATCCGCCAATCGAGACTTGGGCAGAATTTCTTACTACAAGAAACAAAGCTTTACATAATGCAGATCATCGTTTAAGCGAAGATATGCCAACAAGTTTGTATAACTTGGTAGCTAAGTATAAAAGGTATTTGAGAGAACTGCCGGAGCATTGTGGAGCATCTTGGATTATAACTGCATCAGCAGCCGGAACAGGATATAGTGTCGGTGACGGTATATTAATATCTGATCCTGCATTTAAAAACGGTGCCAGTGCAGCAGATATTTTGTTAACTGTGTCAGAAATTAATGATGCAGGAGGAATTGTAAAGTTTACAAGTTCAGCTAAACACTGTTATGATTATCATCCTTTAGCTGGATCGTATACAGGTGTTTATTACACAACAAATTCTGCAGGTTCTGGTGCAACATTTAATATGTCTAAAATTGCAACTGTAGCACCGCATAAAATTACGATGATTAGAAATCCGGTTGAGAACAATGATCGAAATGATAGTCATTCAAACGCACTAGACAGTTATCCAGACGCAGATTAATATCCATCAAAATCTAATATTAAAAGGCGCATTTTGCGTCTTTTTTTAGTTCAGTTTACTTCCGTTTTAAATATGCCGACTAATAAATAAATGCATAGTTAACTTAGAATGGAATTAAATATGTCAAGAAATAAAGCGTTTTTTATTAACGGCGGCGCCGGTCGTGTAGTATGTAGTATACCTGCATTAGAAAAATTTGCAGAAGAAAATCCTGACAATAATTTTATTATTGTATGTGAAGGCGGCACTGATTTTTATAAAGGACATCCATTGTTGCATGCAAAAGCATATGATGTATGGCACAAAAATTTGTTTGAAGATAAATTAAAAGACATGGAATTAGTAAGTCCTGAACCATACAGAGTGTGGGAATACTATAATCAACAAGCAAATCTATCACAAGCATATGATATTGAAATTAATAATAAAGGTGTAAGAGATCTTCCTAAACCCACAATAAAACTTAGCAAGCAAGAAAAAATTTCAGCAGCACAAGTGGTCAAAGAAGTAAAAGATAAAACCAGCAAAGAAAAAGCCATAGTAATACAACCGTTTGGACGTGGCGTAATAAGTGAAAATGGAATAATTACAGACTTCAGCGGAAGAAGTTTTGAAGCAACAACTGTTATTAATCTTGTAAAAGAATTATCCAAAGATTATGCTATTATTTTTATGGGTGAAGTAGCATTAGAATTTTCAAAACATGGAATAACGGAACCAGTTGCAATACCTCAAGGCGTTGACCTAAGAACATGGACAGCAATTATTGACCAAGCTGATTATTTTTTAGGTTGCGACAGTGTAGGTCAGCATTTGGCATATTCTTTGAATATACCTGCAACTATAGTAGTAGGAAGTACATTTAAAGAAAATGTTTCTTACCCTAACGAAAAATCATTTGATATTCTAGACATGGGCGAAGGAGCAAGAATTTATAGTCCTATAAGAATTACTATAGACGAATTTTCCGACAGACACAATGAAGGTATTATGCAGATGAATGAAAAGGTAGAAGAAGTTATTATTAAATCTGTAAAAAAAGCTATAACTAAAAATAAAAAATAGATGTCAAGATTATTCACTTTTGGTTGTAGTTTTACTAATTATTCTTGGCCAACCTGGGCAGACTTTCTAGGATTGGAATTTGATTATTTTGAAAATTGGGGAGTTCCTGGTATAGGTAATGTTGCTATTGCTAACAGAGTATCTGAATGTTTTGTAAAAAATAACATTACATCAGAAGATACAGTAGTTATACAATGGTCCAATTATTTAAGAAACGATTACCATTTGTTTGAAGATGTAAACAATCGAGATCTTGATAATAATTGGAAGACCAAAGGAAATATATTTGGTTATACAAACACACAATTGTATAACAAAAATTGGTTAACTACATTCTTCGATGAACAATCTTATATAATGTTATCGTTAAATGCAATTTATTCAACTATACAACTTGTTGAATCTACAGGGTGTAAATGGAAGATGACATCTATAGGAGAATTTAATAAGTTAGGTACAGATAATATTATTGACCCAATAAATTATCAAGAACAAATATCTAAACATTCAAACTTATGGGACAATGACAAATTTTTACCTTACAAGAAAATTTGGGATAATAGTAATTGGGTAACTCCTATTGGGACATATTGTTGGAAAAATGTAGATTTATTTTATACTTGGTTATCAGGACCAAAGAAATTAAAATGGGTTGATCCACATCCGGCACCTGAATTGGGTATAGATTGGTTATATAATATACTTAAACCAAGTTTGAATTTAGACAACGACAAACTAACTACTGAACAATTGGATTGGATTGCTAGATGTCGCCAAGTAAAGAATAGTTTTGAAGATCTTCAAGATTTTGGAGATGTGATAGCATTAGAATTAAAAAATTATGACAAAACATACAGAGGATACTAAAATGAAAAAAGACCCGGTTTGGATAGCAGGTATAGCTAGAGGACATAACGCAGGAGTTTGTCTACTTAAAGACGGAGAAATTGTCTTTAGTATTGAAGAAGAAAGACTAACTAGAGAAAAATACGATGGCGGGCCATTAGCAAGTATGCTTAAAATTAAAGAATATACTGATAAATTAGATTGGTTATGCATATCACATACAACAACTCTTAATGATACTGCGGGTAAATTAGACTACACCGGTGAAGATGTATACAGCGGATTTGCAAGAAAAATAGGACTAATTGAAAAAGGACCTAGAGGCGAAAATGGCTTATATCCTCAAGTTATTGATATGTCTATGTTCCACCATAAAATGCATGCAGGTTTAGCATTTTACCGTAGTGGTTTTGAAGAAGCTGTTGCAGTTATTGTCGATGGCGCAGGAACATTTTTTCCAATTAATATTGCAGGCGACAATATGACTGTTTTCGAAACAGAAAGTATTTACAAATGTTCATACCCTGCCGAAATTAAAACTATGCATAAAACAATGGGCTGTAGAGAAATGGTAGCAAATGCATATGTAGAAAATTTTGAAGCAGGAGACTGGGAACCAGGTGCATATTTTAATTTAAGTATATCTGACAAAGCCGGCATCGTAAAAGCATATGAAGCTGTTACAGAGTATTGCGGATGGAGTAGTATCGAAGCAGGAAAAACTATGGGATTGTTTCCATACGGTAAACAAAATGATACTTTTCCTAATATAATTGACGAAAACGATTTGCCTATCCCTACAGTTAATAGAAACTTAATACTACCAAGATATCCTAATGGCGCTATTGTAAACGCTAATGTTTACAAAACACTAGATGATCACGAAGCTAAAGATGTAACACTTTTATCAAATAGAAGAGATTTGGCATATGCTGTACAAACAGAAAGCCAACAAGCAGTTGCCGATTTAATTAGACACGCAGTATCAATAAGTGGAAGTAAAAATGTTGTTATTAGTGGAGGATACGGATTAAATTGTGTTGCTAACTATTATTATTTGAAAGAATTAGAAGACGAAGGAATTAAAATCTATGTTGAGCCTGTAAGTAATGATGCAGGAACAGCAATGGGTGCAGCATTAATCTGGCATTATCGTACAACAGAAAGTACAGAAGTCAAACCTCAAGCAACAGATGTGTACCTAGGCCCAATACACACTTATACAACTGAAGATATTAATAATATTGCACAAACATATAACGCAGAAGTTACAGACGCTTCCAAAGAAGATGTTGTTAAATTAATGACTGATAGAAATATTGTAACATTATTCCAAGGACGTTCAGAAAATGGCCCACGTGCATTAGGTAACAGAAGTATAATGTATGACCCAACTGATCCAAATGGCAAGGACTTTGTTAACAGCGTAAAACACAGAGAATACTTCCGTCCATTTGCAGGCAGCATATTAGAAGAAGATGTACACGAATGGTTTGACCTACGTGGTATGGAAAGCTCTCCTACAATGATGTATGCTGTAAACTGTCAACCTGGTATTGAAGACAAGATCCCTGCTATCATTCACGTAGACGGAACTTGCAGAATACAAACAGTTACTAGAGAACAAAATCCACATTACTATGATATTATCAAAGCATTCAAAGAAAAAACTGGTTGCCCAATTATCTTTAATACAAGCTTTAATTTAGGCGGTGAGCCGTTGGTAGAAACATTAGATGATGCTGTGCGTACACTAGATAATTGTGATATTGAATATTTGTATCTTCCGGAGTATGGTAAATTAATTACTGTAAAAAACTGATAAATATTACAAATAGGGGCACGAAATGCAAAACTTAAAGAAATATTTAACAGACGGATTAAAAAATACATTATTGTTTAAGAACAATGCAGGGACCAGTCACAATGGTCCCTGGCAACAAGTGTATACAGACACTTTGCTAGACAGGTGGCATGTAGGAAATTTTGCTAGTGTAGATTATACTATAAGTGCCGACTTTGATGTTAACAATAAAGAGCTTATAAAAATAGCTGTTACGGCAACCAAAGATACAGCTAGTGTAGTAGTATATGCTAGAAATAATACAGCTAACGATATCTTAACTGTGAGCGCAACAGTTAATGATAGTTATGTAGACGTTATTTTAAATCCTAAGATCGTCGTAGCCGATCCAGCCGCCAATATCCTTGCACAAGATTATACAGGAACCAAAGTCATTTATACAGCACAATATTATCATACACAAACTCCTCTTGTAGTCTAAAGCTAGAGTCAGATAAATAACATATAGGAGAATGTAAATGCCGGTATTGAATACACCATTTGAATCAGAATACGGATTTAAAGGACCAGGATTTTCTGTTGATGCAGAAGGTAACATTGTTGCTACTTCTATCATTACCGGTAGTGCAGATAACGATGCAGAAGTAGAGGCAGGATTTGTAAATTTTACAGTTACCGACGTTGATAATGATTTTATTATTGCAGAACTAGGCGACTCGGGAAATCCTACTATTACAATTGCTAGAGGCGAAGTATATACCTTTGGTCTTGATGTACCAGATTTAGCATTTCAAATACTAGTCGGAAACGCTCTTGATTCCTTGCAGTATAGTACAGGAATAACACATTCTGATGGTAGTAGTGGAGCAGCCGCACAACTCAAAACAACCGGGACATTAAGATGGGCAGTACCTACAAGCGCACCTAATACATTATATTATGCTGATACTCTAAAAAATAATTTTGGAACAATTAATGTAGTTGACCCACTAGGTCAATTCAGTACTATTGATGTTAACTCTACTGCTAATGCAACTAGTGCAACTACAGGAGCACTGACTGTTGCTGGTGGCGCAAGTGTTGAAAAAGACTTTTTTATTGGGGGAGAACTAGCAACAGCTGGTATAGGAATACCTAAATTAAGTTCTAGTACTAATTTAGAATTAAGTGCAGTAAACAAAATTATCCTCAAAATTGACGAGATAAAAATAGGCGATATAAGTTCGGAAGGACTTTCGGTTACTATAAATAACAGTACTATAAATAATACGCCAATAGGAGCAACAACACCATCGACAGCAGCATTTACTACGGCATCAGTATCAAATTTACCTATTACTGATATACAAGTATCTAACAAACAATATGTAGACAGTACAGCACTGGCATTATCAATAGCATTTGGATTATAAAACATGGCAAAGACGCAGATAAAAAATTATGTATTTAAACCAGGCATTGGTGCAACGGGAAATAAATTTCCAAATGCATATAGCCTATTAAATGCAAATAAAACATTTATACAAAAAGAAGCAACAGCATGGATAGCTGCCCAAGTAGCAGCTGGCGCAGCTGGATTTGTAGGTTATACATACAATCAAGCAAAGTGCGAAAGAGATGTTGGCTATGTAATTGATGCATACTTGAATGACTTACGATACGGCGGCAATGAAAAACTTTATAATACAATAAAATATTATTGGGATCAAGGTGTTGCACAAGTTGACGGAGACAGACAACCTGAAATACAAACACATACATTTATTGGTAATTTAATTAAAGACAATATATTTGCGCAAGTAGCTTATGATGCTGATAATACAGAAGTTGCACAAACTACAGAAGGAAGTGCAAGTGAAAATACTGCACAATTTACTCCAACTGGCGCAACATATAATCCAGCAACAGGTGACATGTCTATAACAATAGGCTCACATAGTCTTGCAGTTGGCGATGAAATACATATTGCGCCAGGCGGCATAACATTTACGTGTGCGTTAGATGGCGGAGCAACATTGCATCCGTATCCAAGAGCTTCCGGTGTCCCTAATGCAAAAGGCAAAGATCCTTACTATTATGCTCCTATTACTGTTAAATCAGTAACTTCGACTACAATAACTGCTAATGTAGGCATAAGTTCTGATACTAGTGTTCACACATTTTCAAGCGCACTAGCAAATAGTGTAACTGCTGGACCAAGTGCTAAGATTAATACCCTTGCATTTAATACTGTAGACGTTATTACTAATGGACTTAATGCACTACCTAAATTACTAATGTCAGGTGTAGGTACACTTAGAATGCAAGGCAAGTACAGCATCGACGAAATACTATTAGTAACCAATAGCACCAAGAGTGAAGTAATATACAATTTTACTAATGTAACTTCGGGTGCTACAGTCGAAATTACAAACGATCAAATTGCAGTAGATCCCGACTTTCCTAAATACTTAGAAACCACTGATGGTATAACACTTGTTAAATTTAATTATGATACTAGTTCTCATAGTGCAACCGACGAAATACAAGTATTTGTAGAAAGACTTGAAAATGGAAGAAGTGTTGTAACTACTAGACCATATGACTTTGGCACAGATGCTATTGAACGTATGCGAGTAGCACCTGCACTATCAATGCTTGACGCTGACTTTGAATACGGACTACAGCCTACTAAATGGGCAGCAATTGCAGCAATGCGTGGTTATCCTAGTGTATATGAAATACCAGGAACAGACACACAAGTAACATCTGTTGTAACTGATGCAAGTGCTGGCACTGAAGGAATTGGTCAAAGTAAAATTACAGTTACTACTGTTACACCTCATGGTTTTTCAGTAGGTACACCAATAACTATTAAAGCACTTGAAGACAGTGTTAATGGTGCTGCTAGAGCAGAAGGTTCATTTGTAATTGTTAATGTACCGAGTGATACTACTTTTGAATATTATGCAAAATCTAAAGTTGGTACAGTTAATCCAACAACATTATCTACAACATATACACAGCTAAGACAAGCTGGCTTTTATACAGGAGCAAGTATTGGAACACCTAATTTTGTAATTGCTAGTAACGGCAGCGCAGGCTCACTGTTTACACAACTAGGAGTTTTAACGGGTTCTAATATTATTCCATTTGATGGCACAGCTCCAGAGATTGGATCTCCGTTAACAAATGCAAACATACCTTTAGGTTCACAGGTTACTGGTATTATCGATAACAGTGCAGGCGGCGGAACATATGTTACACCATTAACTGCTTCTAATACTGCCGCTGGACAAAACCAGATGGAGTTCCAAAGTATTTCTGGAGTAGTGGAAAATCTAGCAATTGACCGTGGTGACGGCAATGCTATATACATCAATGATGTTACAGGAAATACTGCTACATTTGACGGCAACTTTACAACTACCATTGTAGGCAATCGTAATATATATACTGGTGTCCAGCCTGACAACGATCCTAATGTCGGGTCTCTTGCTAAATTTGACATATCACATTCGTCAGATTCGTCGTTTACTTATGTGTTAACTGCTATTGAAAACGACGGCATTAACTATAAAGTTGGTGATAGAATAACAATTCTCGGCACTGATCTTGGCGGAGCAACACCTGCAAATGATGCAACGATTATAGTTGATAGTGTAGGTAGTGACAACTCAATTGCTACTGCATCAATTTCTGGCTTATACTTTGACAATGACGTTTATCTAGCAGATCAACCCGCTACATTCACAGGTGGTTTAGGCACAGAAGCGCAATTTAATATTACTTTTGCAAACGGAGTATACAACAGTCTTGATGTATCTTCAACTGAAAAAGGTTCAGGATACAAAGTAGGTGATGTTCTTAAAATAACAGCAGACACACTTGTTCCAGGATATAGCGGACCAGAACGTAGTGCATTTATATCAGTAGACGCTGTTGGCACCCAAGCAGGTGTTACAACTTCTGTATCACTAGTAACAGCTGGTACAGGATATTCAGACGGCACAACTGTTAATACTACCGGAGGAACTGGATCTGGGCTAACACTAACTATTACAACAGATGCAGTCAACACTGATGAAGTTGCAAGTGCAGTGATTGCAGCGACAGGATCAGGATATACAGTTTTTGATGTAGTTACATTATCAGCAGGAAACAGCGATAGTACTTTCCGTATAGATACAGTTTCTGCTATAGGATCTATTGAAACAATTACATTTGCAGGTTCTGCACCTGCAATAAACAAAACATACACTAGTGTTGCGTATACTTCAACAACTGCAAGCGGCACAGGAGCAGTTATTGATGTACAAGTAACTGGTGATTCTTATCAAACAACATTTACAAACGCTGGTAACAACTACCTCCCAACAGAAACAATTACTGTTGCAGGAACAACTCTCGGCGGAACATCACCAGCCAATGATTTAACAATTACTATTGACAATGTTGGCGGAAGTGGAGACATTACTGTAACCACAGAAGTTGGCACCACATATAATGGCGACACATTATCAGGGTTACCTGGAAACAATGTTACACCGACTGGAGCAACATTCAATGTTGACCAAAATCAAGACGGTACATTAAATGCTACAATATCAGATCCAGGTGCCGGCGGATACAACGTTGGACAAACACATACTGTTTCAGGTACATTATTTGGCGGAACATCGCCAGCAAATGATTTAACAATTAGTATTGATTCTATTAGTGACTTAGAAGATGGTGAAATTACAAGTATATCAACTTCAGGTACTGGTTATGTTCCATTAGGAACATATATAGATATAGTAGGCACAAATAATACATCAGACGGAGTTGGTGCTACATTTAGTCTTACTAGAGATGCTGGCAATTATTCTAATTTTACTATTACTTCTCCAGGAACAGGATATGAAGTAGGAAATAGGCTTGAAATTGAAGCGTCACTTGTAGATGGCGTTAGTCCTTTAAATGATATTCTTATAAGTGTTGGTAGTGTAAATGAAACAGGCGGCGTGTTAACATTTAGCACAGACGCAATCGAAGCAGCTGTCGGTACAAGTGCAGATTTAATATCTACAGTAACTATGACAGAAGCAACTACTGGTGCTATAGCATTAGATGATGAGATTACGTTTAGTGCTCTTGCTACAATTGAAGCAACATTTACTAACGCACACGGATTAGTTCCTGGTAGTACATTTATTACCAGTGTAAGTTCAGATGACGATAGTAACAATCATCAATTAGCTGCTGGTTCTTATATTGCAACAGATATTCCTGAAATAAATAAATTACGTTTCCAAGTAAGAGCGCCAGGTTCAATTGATGTAACAGGAACTGATATACAAGGCGAAGTATATCCAAGACCTGATAGTTTCTTTATTCACAGACCATATGACGGCGGCGTACAACTTGGTACAGGCGGACCGCAGCACGGTGCACAAGCAATACGTCAAAGTAAAAAATATATTAGATATCAGTCAGGTAAAGGCATTATGTATACCACTGGTGCTCTATTTGCACCAAGCTACGACTTGCGTAGTTTAACAGCTGAAGATGTAGAAGTAGGCTCGCTTATTACTGTAGTAACTGATGATAATGATCATGGTGTTCAAGAAGATGGTATTATAAGAATACTTGGTGTTGAAACACCTGGTTATAACAGTGGTTCTGAAACTGCTGTACCGCCAACATTTGATTATACTGTAGAAGAAGTAGTAGACGAACGCACATTTAAAATTCGTGCGCAACGTAGACTAGGTGCAACTGAAGCAATCTTAGGATTTGGTTCACAAATGAGTGTTGTTGCATGGCACGGCGCAACAGTACGTTCGGGTATATTTGACGACCAAAACGGCATCTTCTGGGAATACGACGGCACTAATATTAGTGTAAACCAACGTACAGGTACTAGACAGCTTGCAGGAACTATTTCATTAGAAGTTGATAACAACTTGGTAACAGGCGATACTACTAGATTTACCGATCAGCTTAAAGCAGGCGACAGAATTATTATCAAAGGTATGACACACGTTGTAAGTCATGTCAACAGCCAAACTGAAATAACAGTTACACCAGACTGGAGAGGTGTAGTAGATATTACAGGTGCTAAAGCAAACTTGATTGTAGATAAAAAAGTTAAGCAGAGTGAATTTAACTTAGATAGATTAGACGGAACTGGACCTAGTGGTTATGATATTGATATTGCTAAGATGCAGATGATTGGTATTCAATACAGTTGGTATGGTGCTGGTTTTATCGACTTTATGCTACGTGGCGCAGATGGTAACTTTGTATTTGCGCACAGAATGCGTAACTCAAACGTAAACACAGAAGCGTTTATGCGTTCAGGTAACTTGCCTGTGCGTTATGAAGTTACCAACGAAGGCCCGAGTGGTAAGCTAGTAGCAGCAATGGATTCAACACAAGTTACTGTTCCGTTAGTTGATAGTAGTTTCTTCCCAGACAAAGGTACACTTTATATCGATAATGAAATTATTACGTTTAATGCAAATAATAAGGCTACTAATACACTAACTGGTGTTGTTAGAGGAGCAACATTTACTAATTTCCAAGCTGGAGCAACAAGAACATACACAGCAGGTCTTGCAGCAACACACACTGATAGAACAGGTGTTGTACTCATATCACAGTCTATTACACCATTAATTAGTCACTGGGGTAGTGCGTTTATTACAGACGGCGGATTTGACGAAGATAGAGGTTATATTTTCTCATACGCAGAAACCGCACTTACAGTTAGTACAACCAAACAAACAGCGTTTATGATTAGACTAGCACCAAGTGTGAGCAATGCTCTAATTGGAGATTTAGGAGAAAGAGAACTACTAAACAGAGCTCAGTTACTACTACAAGGCATCGAAGTTACATCAGATACAGGCGCAGGCGGCATTGTTATTGAAGGCATTTTAAATCCTCAAAACTATCCATTAAATCCAGATGACGTTGGTTGGTCAGGTCTAAGCGGTGTTGCCCAAGGTGGACAACCAAGTTTTGCAGAAGTTGCAGCTGGCGGTTCTGTTGTATGGAGTACAGGAGCTGCTGCGACAACTACTACTGCAACTGCATCTGGTGTGATTTCTGGTACAATCAACAGTAATCCAACAAGAAACTGGGGTAGCAATAATTATATTCCTATTGATGCTAGTGACTATCGAACAGTATTTGGTTCAAATCAAACCAGTTTGGTAATTGGTAAAAGTATAACAGGAACTAATATTCCATCTAACACAACAATCATAGATGCAAGAGTTGACAGCAACGGCAGCTATGGTTGGTTTAGATTGTCCAATAGAACTACTAACGGGATACCGCAAGGCACAGTGGATGCATTTACTGTCTCACTTAACCCTGTTAGTTTAGTAGACAGAAACTTTGCTTATTTTTCAGTAGCTTCTTTTACGGCTGCTGGCGCAAAAGTAGGAACTGCTGCAACATCAGGCGGATCAGTAAACTTTCCTGCAAACTCACAGGTCAACAGTGTTGAATTAAAGGAATTTGGCGGAACTTCATATTACGAAGTACAGTTCAACAACAACTTTAGTGGTACACTTGCAAATGGATCAGGAACACTTGAATTTACATTTGAACAACCTCCGTATGCACAACCTGGAGAAACTGTGTTCTCATTTATTGCTGTGCCTGGAGAACGTTCGACACTATCATTGGCTGAGTTGAAAGAACTTACAAACACTCCACTAGGTGGTAGAGGAACATTCCCAAATGGTCCAGATGTATTAGCTATTAACGTGTATAAGGTTAGTGGCGCTGATATTAATTCAAATATTATTCTAAGATGGGGTGAAGCACAAGCCTAACGTGCTTCTATCCAATCTGCAAAAGAACTAAGATCATCAAATATGATGGTCTTTTTCTTTATATCACGATAAGAAAATTTACTTAGACTTTTTTCAGTTTCTAGTCCGTATCCAGTACGCACAAGTACAGGCTTTGCTCCTATTTTATGGGCAGCTTTTAGGTCACTTAATTTATCACCTACATAATAACCTTTATTAAATTTAATATGAGGAAATTCTTTTTGACATCTTTTAAACATGCCTGTGTTAGGCTTTGCATACATATCAGATTTATGACTGCTAGCACTATAGTAAATAGCATCAATGCTAGGACATCCTGCTTTACCCAAAAGCTCTAACATATATGTGTGCAGAGCATCGACATCTTGCTCAGTAAACAATCCGTGTTCAATGCCTCCTTGATTGGTAATAATTGCAATTTTATGACCTAACTTTCGTAGTTTGGCAACTGCTTCTAAACTACCGTCAATAGGTTCAAAATCAGTGCCTTTCCATGTGTATGTTCCGCGATCAACATTGATAACGCCGTCTCTGTCAAGCCCAATTACACATTTAGGTGCAATATAATTTGGACTCGATACATCATCGCCCCAATAAATATCAACCATCTTGATTCTCGGGATTTAGATTAGGTTCGACTTGTGTCTTTTGACTGTCACCAGGAGCAACTCTATAATTGTCTTCAACACTATCAGCAGTGCTTACTTCTGTAATACTTGAACCTTCTTGTAAGCAAATTAATTGATGAGGCTGTAACGGAGGATTGTGCCATACATCGCCTTCTTTAAGTTCTTTTTCATATAGTGCTGCGTTGGATGTATCAATCCATCTAACTTTAAATCTTCCAGTATTAACAAACCAAGTTTCGTCTTTTTCTTTATGAAAGTGCATGCTGAACTTAGCATTTGATTTTTCAAAGAACATAATTTTACCACAGTATTTGTCATTGGTTGCCCAAATTAATTCATATCCCCATCCTTTGGGAACAACACCAGTTAATCTAGTTGGTTCATTATTTTCCATTAATATAATCCTCTATGTTTACCCATTGCATATCTACTACACTATTTAAATTAGTCAAGTCTGCACAAGTATATTTCTGGTATTGCGACTTTATGTTCTCTGGCATTGGTATGTATTCAATATCACCGCCGTGCTTGTTAACAATAGATTGTGCTACTGTTTCAAAACTTACAGGACGTCCTGTGCCTACATTAAAGATACCTGATTGATCTACATCAAACATTTTTTCATGGAGCTTGCATATATCGTCTACACATACAAAATCTCTAAGATAATTATTACTATCTTCAAATAACTTAATTACACCGTTGTCTTTAGCTTGATATGCAAATTTAGTATAAGGACTTGCTTGATCACCTTTGTGTTCTTCGCCTTCGCCGTATACATTAAAATATCTAAATCCTTGTATTTTAATTGCAAATTCATCTATGTATTGATTTATAAATCTATCAAACAAATACTTTGACCAAGCATAAGGTGATTGTGGCAACAACGGACCATCTTCAGTAAAATGATCTGTTGGTCCATATACACTTGCACTGGATGCATATTGTAAATTAGTACCAAAATTTTCACATATTTGTGCAAGTCTAACACTAAACTCAAAATTCTGTTCTAATATTTGATCAACATCTGTGTATGTAGTTGAACTAATAGCACCTAAGTGTATACACCAATCGTAGCCTTCGGTATGCGGAAGCACACCTGGCTCCCATTCCCAACCTTCTACTTCGTGTCCTTGTTGTTGCAAATAGCTTGCAATATTTTTACCAATAAATCCTTGGTTTCCTGTAACTAATATTTTCATCTGCTTTTCTCAATAATTTCTGTTGTTGAATAACCTTCTACTGTAGGCACAAGATATACTTCCGCCAAATCATGTCCTACAACAGTTTCAACAGTATAATCTCCACCCTTAACAATCAAATCAGGCTGTATGTGTTTAATTATTTCGTAAGGTGTGTCTTGTTCAAATACATGAACTTCATCTACCCACGGTAGCATTTCTAATTGTTTTACACGTTTGCCTAAATTATTGATAGGTCTATTTTTGCCCTTTAATCTCTGTACACTTGCATCTGAATTGATGCCTACAATTAGTTTATTACCAAGCGATTTTGCCTTTGCTAGGAGCTCAAAATGACCCGTGTGTAGTATATCAAACACTCCGTTAGTAAACACTACACGATCTTCTAAATCGCTTACAGCAAGCGTATATGTGCCTACATGTGTAACTGCTTTAGTAGAGCCCTTTACTGCTAGTTGTAAACATTTTTCATAAGTATATTCTTTTGTAAGCCCGTATACAAATGCTGCTAGGAAACAATCGCCAGCGCCTGTGACATCGTTTACTTCTACTGCGTCAACAGCGATGTCATATACTACGTTGTCTATATTAGCAACTACATTATCGCCAGCATTGGTTGTAATGATATTATCTTGCCAGTTAGTAAATCCAAAGTCGCCGAACTCTTTGTAGTTGGGTTTTACAAGCCAAGCACCTTTGTAGTGATTTGCATGTTCTTTAGGATCTACAATTACTTTGCATCCAAACGTGTTTAGATGTTCGATGATTTTTAAAGATTCGTCTAGTGTGCCTTTGTTGTAGTCACTTAGGATAACATACTCGTAATCACTAAAATCTCGTGATAGAATATAATCAAGGTATTGTTTGCTGTCTGCGTGATAATCGTCATCAATGCGTGTGACATAATGCCCGTCACAAATTACTCTAGTTTTAACACTTGCTTTGTCAAAAATGTCAACTAACTCAACATCAACACCTAAACTTTTAAGATTTTCGTATACAAGTCCTGCGCCACCAATTGTTTGAACTTCACGTTTATATGTTACAACAGGAACAGGAGCCTCGGGACTAATACGTGAACTAGTACCGTAAATATATGTGTCGATGATTATGTCGCCAAGAACTAAAACTTTCATGTTTATATTATACAATCTTTTAGGTTAATTGTCAAGTAAGTTGATAGTTTTAAATACAGTTTCTAACTTATTTAAATTAACCTTACTTTGAAGTGTATTGCGCAATCCGTGATGCAAAGGCTTTGGCCATTTAGTAAAACTACACCAAGCATATCCGTCATGTTCGATGTTAAGTTTAGGAATAAATTCATTTCCTATAACACATAGATAGGTATGAAAATGAAATCTACTATCAGGAGACACAAAGCTTTCTAAAGGTAGTGTTTTTTTGATCTCTGGCAAAAATCCTATTTCTTCTTCGATTTCTCGTTTTAAGCCTTCCCAAGGAGTTTCGGATCCTTCATTTGTGCCGCCAACTAATCCCCACATATTATTTCGCTTACCTTGCGCTCTGTGCAAGAAAAGAAATCTATTTGTGTCTAATGTATAAAATAGCGCACCGCTACATGTAATAAGATCGCTCATACATATAATTAGCCAGCCAGTTCAATTCTCCAGGTGCCAACTGGATAATCTCCATCAATACTCTTTAACCATTCGTTATTGTTGAATCTGTATTGAACGTTTGTGTTTAAATTCGTAGTGTATGTAATTGTTGTAGCAGCACTAGCATCAAATACAGTATTCCATCTAGATCCATTCCATTCAATAATATCATTTGCACTAGCCACTGTTGCACTAAGATCATTATTTTGCCAAGCTACTGGTGATTCTGTAGCATCTTCATTTCCTACATCTTCTAATAATAATAACCTTACACCACTAGTTTTAATATTACTTGGATTAAAATTTGTTGGGTCAATGATATAGTCAATACTTGTACGTCCGTTTATTACAGTATCGCTTGGAAAACTATCTGTATCCCAATTCATTAGAATTACAGTTTCATCAAACGGACTTAGTGTAAATGTTCCAGTAACTGTTTTAGAATTATCCTGACTAGTAAAGAATATACGACTTACATCAGCGGCATAAGTTCCAGGTAGTGCTTCGAATATTTCTCTCCAATTTTTATTACCGACCATGCCATTAGAAAATAATTGTATGTTATTGCCGTCTATAAATGCTCCGTATGTATTATAGTTTACATTTGCCATTTCTGCCGCTGTTTCAGATTGAGCTTTTCTGCCAAATTCATTTTCTGCAATTCCTGCACGTGGCACATCATCATATGCATTTAGGATAGGAGCACTGACTCCTGATTCAATATCTCCTAGTGTTTCGTCAAACATACTTGTAATAATATTTGTAATAACACCCATTCTACGAACTTTAGTAGGCGGACTAATATAGATAGGAATACTAAATGTCATAGTACAAATATCTATCTCACTGTCTACACCAACTGGAACACTTCTATTACTCCACTGTACATTTTCTAAATTAACAACACTGATACTAGTCCAGTCAATAAAGTTGTCTGTGGTTTGCATTTCTAAGCTAGGATTAAACAATACTAATATTTGCTCTAATAATTGTAATTTTTGATCTGTATTAGTTGTCCAGATATCCGCATTGATACGCATGATATATGGAGTTGGTATTAAACGTTCAACTGTATAATTTTTACCTTGTGTATTTAAATACTCACCTGCATCACTATCATATGCACGTTCTCTAATATTAGTTTTACGTGTGTAGGTTGAATCAGTTAGCCTGTCTTTGTCTAGTTCTAAGCCAGTTAGATATACTGCAATACGCGGCGCACTGGGTAACTTATTTTCACTATTTTCTCTAATAATATTTGCTACTTGACGAGTTAAATCGCCGTATGTCACAGGCACATCTTTTTGCGCACCTTTGCCGTCTTGTACAGGAAAGTTTGCAAGTATACGCATCATTTGCGTAAGATATCTTCTTATTTGTCCGTCATAAAAATGCTGCATTAGTTATCCGCCTTTGGACGAAGTGCCTTAGACAAACTCTGTCTTTCTTGAACAGTTTCGCCGTCAATTTGACTCGATTTAGTATTATTAATAAATGATGTTTTGTAGGTTTGTCTTTCAAGTGTGTTGCTGAGTGACATTCTAATATCATCTTGTACTTTAACCCAACGTGTGCCATCATAACGGAACATTCTATTTGGTAAAAAGTCTGTACGTAAAAAATAGTCGCCGCTTTCGTTGTTAGTTGGAAATTGTATACCAAAACCAAATGGAGCACCATTTGGAGCACTATCACCAGTACCAACTAGGTATCCGGTATAGCCTTCGCGTTCTGGTCTACTTACAACCTCGTCAGTTGTTCTATTAATATTGCTTGCTTCAATGTCTGTATCATCTGCTGTCTGTAATGCTACACTACCGTCGTCATTGGTACTTACTGTGTAATAATGATTAATATCATATCCACTTTTAGGAGCGTCGGATTCTGCTTGTGCAACTACTGCATTTGATATTTGCATTTCTTTTTCGTAAGTTGACAGCAAATCACGCAGTGTATTATCGCTACCTTCTTCTGCAGGTAAGTCTAATATTTCTGCATATTCTTGTCCATCGTATATTTGCTTTAATTTTAAGCGATATAAGTGCGGATACCAAGTTTGACTAAATCCTTCTGCTGCACGATTAACATCTTCTACAACATAAAAACGCTTTAGTGCAAAGCTATAATCGTTTAGCGCATATTCATCTTTTAAATGCGGTAGTTCGATTACATCTCCTGACATAATTTTTCTACCTAGTGTCTTAACACTTGAATTAATATGAATAGTTAACATAAGTGTATCATTACTTAAAAACAATCCAAACTGACTTAGATCAAAGTCTATATCTTGGACATTATAAATGCCACGCATACTGTATACATCTGGATCATACTTTCTGTCTCTATTTTCTAAGAATAGTAAGTCTTGTATATTAGTTTCTTTTACAGCATCGTATGTTGGCTGGTCAGCAGTTCCTTCGCCTTCATCAGGATTTTCAGCCCCAAGAAACTTGTGGATATTAATATCTGTGCCGCCGATAGTAAACATTTCTAGGATTTGGTTGTCTAAGAAATGGTAATCGTTTCCGCGTTCTGGTTTATATAAGCTAAGACGTGGGATAACTGTTCTCCTATTCGTTATACATATTTATCGTTAAGATAAATACTATTGGAGAACTTCATATGACACTAGCGACACAAAAACAAGAAGTATATGATTATGTTAACACCTTTCTAGGTGGCGGAATGGTTGATGTTGAACTTGATCCTATACACTATCAAACAGGCTTAAATAAAGCATTAACACGTTATAGGATGCGTAGTGATCATGCTGTGGAAGAATCATACATGTTTCTTACAACGGTTGTAGATCAAAATGATTATGTATTACCAAACGAAGTGATAGAAGTACGCAAGCTATTTCGCAGAAGTATAGGTTCACGCACAGGTGGCGGAGACGGCGGAAGTTTGTTTGAACCGTTTAACCTTGCTTATACAAACACATACTTACTTTCAGGTTCTAAGCTAGGCGGATTAGCAACATATGATTTATTTGCTCAGCACCAAGAATTAGTAGGCAGAATGTTTGGCAGCTTTATTGAATTCAAGTGGAATAATACAACTAAAAAACTTACACTACTTCAGCGTCCTAGAGCAGAAGAAGAATTATTACTTTATTGTTACAACTATCGTCCAGACAGTGAAATTTTAAATGATTACCTAGCTGTACAATGGATCAAAGATTACACACTAGCAGCATGCAAATATATGCTAGGAGAAGCACGTAGTAAGTTTGCTACCATTGCTGGTCCACAAGGCGGATCAACTCTCAATGGCGACACACTAAAAGCTGAAGCACAAGCTGAGATGGAAAAATTAGAAATAGAAGTTTCAATGGCAGTTCCGGGCGGCGTTGGCTACGGATTCTTGATTGGCTAAAAATACCCTAAGTTTACGCTAACATCCTACTGCCAATGTAAATACAATTACAGTAGGGAGAGTCCAATGTGTTCACCGTTTGTAAGAAAAGAAGCCAATAGACTTTTTTGGTTAGTTAAAGGTCACCTAATCCCCATATCAGAGCCAGACGATATTGTAGAAGGTTATTACGAAAGTTATTTCAAACGTTTGTGGAATAATGAATCTGGATGCTTAGATCAGTATGAACGTGGATTTGAGCAAGCATGGAAAGCCCGTGAAGCAGAAATGTATGCTATGGATATCCAAAAAGTAGCAGTGCTAGGCGGACATTACGATTAAAGGTTGACACGTATAAGGTTTGGCTGTATAATTTAATATAAATTAAGGAGTTAAATTCGTGTTACCTAAGTTATTAGTTGTCGGTCATGGACGCCATGGCAAAGATACTGTTTGCGAAATGCTCGAGCAGTATGGATATAAATTCCAGTCTAGTTCTAAGTTTTGTTCAGAGCTTTTTATCTTTAACGATTTAAAAGATCAGTACGGCTATGCTAACGAAGACGAGTGCTACAACGATAGACATAATCATCGCACTGAATGGTACAATATGATACACGATTATTGTAAAGATGATTTAGCAAAGTTGGGACGTAATCTATTTGCAGCACACGATATTTACTGTGGATTACGCAACCGGCGAGAATTCTTTGCAATGCAAAATGAGCAATTATTTGATTGTGCTATTTGGGTAGATCGGTGTGATCACTTGCCCAAAGAAGATCCTAGCTCAATGAGTATTGAACAATGGATGTGTAATTATACTATTGATAATAATGGCGATTTACAAAGACTAGAAAAGAATGTGGATATTCTTATTAATACTATATTTAAAAGTCAGGGGTTAAATCTCCCTGTTTCCAACGAACGCCTTCTTTTTGCATAGTTCGTTGACAGTTAGCGCATATTGTTTTTAAGTTAGTAGGACGACAATTGTTTAAATCACTGTCAATATGGTACACATTAAACTGTTCTTCGTGTTTCGATTTAAAACCACATTTTTCGCAAGTGTTTCTTTTTTCATATCCTCGTTGTTTCCATTTAGGAACTCCGTGATTAAGTCCGTTGTGCAAACAACTACCACATAGACTACGGTAAAACGTTTTACCATCTTTTTTGTAATTTATTGCTGCAGGTTTTTGTCCGCACTTGCATAAAGGTCTCATATTGTATTTAGCTCACCTTTTTGGTACCTTTTTTATAGGTATTAGCTAGGTGTTTTAGTTCGAATATAATAAATACTGTATAGAGAAGACTAACATCCAATAGGAGAAAAACATGGCATTAGTATCACCAGGCGTAGAAGTCAATGTAATTGACGAATCATTCTACACTCCAGCAGCGGCTGGAACAGTACCTATGATCTTTGTTGCTTCAGCTAGTAATAAAACTAGAAGTAGCGGCACAGGAACAGCAGCAGGTACAACAAAAGCAAATGCAGGTAAACCATATCTAATCACTAGCCAGCGTGAGCTTGGTGAAACATTTGGCGATCCTTTATTTTATAGCGATGCAAACAACAATATGATCCACGGCGGAGAGCTTAACGAGTACGGCCTACAAGCTGCTTACTCTGCACTAGGCGTTTCAAATCGTGTATATGTTGTAAGAGCTGACCTAGACACATCAGAATTAACAGCAAGTGCAACAGCACCAGGCGGCGAACCATTAAACGGCGCTTATTGGTTTGACACTTCAACAAGTAATTACGGCATCCTACAATGGAACAGTGCAGCTATTACTACAGCTGGCGGACAATCATTTACAGCACAGACACCTAGAGTGCTTACAGAAACTACTGACCTAGTTGGCAACATCGCAGGCGGATTTCCTAAAACATCAATTGGAGCAATTGGTGATTATGCAGTCGATGCGAATGATACAATGAATCGAGTTTACTACAAATCAGCAGGCAATTCAGGAGCAGGTATTGCAGCAGGTGCTTGGGTAGAAGTAGGCGGTAATGCTTGGAAAAACAGTCATGCAACTCTTACTTCTGCAAAACTGCCAGATACAGCACTTACATTAGGCGACACTCTTACTATTAATGGCTCAAATACATCACCAACAACTGGTACAGCAATGTCCGATGTAGTTACTGGTATTAATGATGCTGCCATCCAAGGAATTAGCGCAGCATTAGCACCAGGTGGCACACAGATACAAATTTTTGTAGACGGTACAGCATTGTCAGATGGCGCAGTAGTTGATGGTAAAATTGATATTGCAGCAGGCACAGGTAGTCTGCTAACTGATTTGGCGATAACTGCTGGTGAGTATAGTTCACCTAGACTAGCTACTGCACCACATACCAGTGTTCCAGAGTTTAAATCAGGCGATACATCACCTGCACCAACAGGAAGTATTTGGATTAAAACAACTACTCCAAATGGTGGAGCAAATTTAAGCCTCAAAGAATACAATACAGCTACACAATTATGGTCACCTATAACAACACCAATTTATACTACACCAGAAGGTGCAATAAACGGTCTTGACAAAACAGGTGGCGGAGCAAACTTAAAAATCGGTGCGTTGTATGCAAAAGTAAACGTAGATGAGCTTGGCAATCCAATTGCAAACTATAAGGTTTACACAAGAGCAGTATCAGGTGCAACTAGCATTACTGGTTCAGTAATTGGAGCAACTGGTGTTGCAGCACTTACTTACACGTTTACAATTAGCGAATCAAAAGCTAATACAGCAGCAATGACAACAGCAACTTCAGTAAGTGTAACAACAACTGGCGCAGCCACTGACGCAGAATTACTAGCAACAGCTATTAACGCCAAAGGGTTTGTTAATGTTGTAGCACTAGTAGATGCACAAAATAGAGTTGTAATTCAGCACAAATTAGGTGGTGAAATTGATTTTGTTGACACATCCAGCGGCCTTGCAGGTTTTGGTTTTTCATCAGCAAACACAGCTAACTTATATGCTGGTCCAGATGCATCAAACAATCCATTAGCATTAGTAGCTTCAAACTGGAAGCCACTAGTTTATACATCATCAGGCAACGAACCGTTAAATCTTACTGCACAAGGGCAACTATGGTATAATAGTGTTGTTGACGAAGTTGACATCCTAGTACACAATGGCGAAGCATTTGTTGGTTTAAATTATGACGGAGCGACAGGATTATCAAACGTAGCAAGTCCATACAGTGGCACCAACGCAGAAGGTCCAATTGTAAGTGCAACTGCTCCAACTACACAAACTGATGTTTCTAAAAGCGCATTAGTTAATGGTGATATTTGGGTTAGTACAGCAGATGTTGAAAACTATCCGGCAATCTACAGATGGAATACAGCATTATCACCATCAGCCTGGGTACTACTTGATAAAGCAGACCAAACTACTGAAAATGGTGTACTATTTGCAGACGCACGTCAAGGCAATGACGGCGGAACAGCAGACGATGCTCCGACTTCAACTATTGCAGAAATGCTAGTAAGTGATTATGTTGATACAGATTCACCAGATCCTTCACTATATCCAAAAGGTATGTTGTTATGGAATCTACGCAAAAGCGGATTTAACGTTAAGCGTTTTGAACGTAACTATGTAGACACAGCAGCTAAAAATGTTCGTCAAGGCGGCGTTGACGCAGGTGCTTCTATGTCAGCTTACTACCCACATCGTTGGGTTACTGATTCAGGTAACCAAGCAGACGGTTCAGGTAGCTTTGGACGCCATGCACAGCGTAAGAGTGTTGTACAAGCACTACAAGCAACTGTTAACAGCAACCAAGATATTCGTGACGAAGAAAGTCGTCAGTTTAACTTAATTGCAACTCCAGGTTATCCAGAGCTAATCGGTGAAATGATCACACTAAACTATGACAGACGCTTAACAGGGTTTGTTGTTGGTGATACACCATTCCGCTTAACACCAGATGCAACTTCATTGAATGAATGGGCAACTAACGTTAAACTAGCATTAGAAGATAACGATGACGGTGCAGTTAGTTTTGACGAATACATGGCTATGTATTATGGTTCAGGATTTACAAGTGACAACGCAGGAAACAACATTGTTGTTCCACCAAGTCATATGGCACTACGCACTATCATACTAAACGATCAGGTTGCGTTCCCTTGGTTTGCTCCAGCAGGCACAAGACGTGGCGGTGTAAGCAATGCTACAAGTTCAGGCTATATCAATAGCGAAGGCGAATTTGTAAGTGTAGCACTAAACACTGGACAGCGCGATACACTTTACTCAAATGCAATTAACCCAATTACATTTATTAGTGGCGCAGGACTTGTTGTATTTGGACAAAAGACTCGTGCAAGAAATGCAAGTGCATTGGATAGAGTTAACGTAGCACGTTTAACTGTTTACTTACGTGGACAGCTAGAGCTACTAGCAAAACCATACTTGTTTGAGCCAAATGACAAGATCACAAGAGATCAAGTTAAATCAGCAGCAGATGCATTGTTACTGGAACTAGTAGCGTTACGTGCATTGTACGATTTCTTAGTAGTGTGTGATGAATCAAACAACACACCAGCTAGAATTGATAGAAACGAGCTATACCTAGATATTGCTATTGAACCAGTTAAGGCGATTGAATTTATTTACATTCCGCTAAGACTTAAAAACACAGGTGAAATTGCAGCACTAGGTTAATATGCGCAGTTAATGAGTGGATGAAATACTCCACTCATTTAAGCATAAATACTGTATAGGAGATACATAATGCCAATCACAACATTACAAAATATTAGTGTACCTACAGAGGGTGCTGGATCTAACTCGTCATTATTGATGCCTAAGTTACAGTATCGCTTTAGAGTATTACTAGACAACTTTGGTACTACTGGAGGTCCAGATGGTACTAGAGAAATTTCAAGACAAGTAGTAGACGTAACTCGTCCAAACGTTAGTTTTGAACAAATGACCATTGATGCTTATAACTCAAGAACATATCTTGCAGGTAAACATACATGGGAACCAATTACACTTACACTACGCGAAGATGCAAACAACAATGTACAAAAAGTTGTTGGACAGCAGCTACAAAAGCAGTTCGATTTCTTCGAACAGTCAAGCGCAGTATCAAGTGGTACATACAAATTCCAAACTAGCATCGAAGTATTAGATGGTGGTAACGGCGCTAATGGAGCGGCAGTAATTGATCGTTTCCGTTTAGTAGGTTGCTACATTGAATCAGCTAACTACAACACGCTAGCATATGCAACAAACGAAGCAGTAACAACATCATTAACTATACGTTATGATAATGCTATACAGTTTGGCGCAGACGAATCATTCGAAGGTATCGGCGAAGCAGTTACAAGAGCAGTAGCAGCAGGCATCGGCGGAACAACCGTTACTGGCTAATAATTTTAGTTAGGATTGGTTTTTATTTAAAGCGAAGATTGTTAATTCAGTCTTCGCTTTTTTAATATACGCATAAAATTCACAAGGATAAATATTAGTATGAGTTTAAAAGATGCATTCCTATTTAATTTACAGTCAGAAACACATTTGCGAGATGCTCGTCACGCAAATCAAATCTACACCCAAAGCAATTTTGCATTTGCTCCTAAGACCAAATACATGTATCATGTTAGGTTTGAGCCTAACGAAGAAGTTGGTAATAGTGCAACATCAAATGTATTTAAGTTCCAAAAAGAACTAGGAGTATTTGTTAAAAGTGCAGACTTGCCTAGTTTTAGAGCAAGTGTAGAAAACAAACAACAATACAATCGTAAGAAAAATGTACAAACAAGAATTGATTATCAAGACTGTAGAATTACATTTCATGATGACAATACTGGTATTACTAGAGCGTTATTTGAAGAATATTATAGATACTATTTTACCGATGCCAATCAAAATATATCAGGCAAGGATGCAGCATATATAGCTCGAGACAAATATTTTGGCAAAGTGCCTTCATATGGTTTAGATAATCAAAAAACAAACCCTTTTTTTAAATATATCACAATATATCAACTAGCCCGAAGAGAATGGGTCGCTTATACATTAGTTAATCCTTTATTAACTGCATGGGACCATGGCAGTGTTGACAGTGGCGCAACAGATTTTAACGAAAACACAATGAGTGTCGCTTATGAAGCTGTACAATACACTAGTGGAAATGTTGCTAGCGATACACCTGTTGGACTAGCTGATGCAAGTATAGGATACGATGTAGAACCAAGTCCGTTAGGATATTTAGACAATGCAATGATACCAGGAAACGATGGCGGCAAGGGGTTAATTCCTGCACTTCTTGGATTAGGAACTTCAGCTCTTTTAAACAAAGCATTTGGCAATACTAACGGTAGAAGCAAAAACATTCTTAAAGAAGTTGCAACAGGCGTTATTGGAGGAGTAATAACTAACGTATTATCTCAAAACAAACTTCCAGTACCTGATCCGCAAAACCAACAATCACCAAGTGTCCTAGAATCAAATAATTCTAGAAATTTAAATAGTCAACAAATTGTAGTACAATTAGAAAATCCAGCAGTTGCGAATGTAGTAGTACCTGCTTTAGTTAATAGTGGCGCATTGCCTAACGTTGACATTAATACATTTAATAATTCGTCTGCGTCTCAAAAAGCAGCATACCAAACACAAATGACAGATTCAATAGCTGCCGGCAACCAAAAATTAACACAAGTTGCATCAAATGCAATCAATGGATTATAAGGAATTAATCAATGGCTAATACCGAATTAACACCAGAGTACTTTAATACTTTTTATGATGTAGAAACAAATTTTAATTCATCAGAGCTTGATGCTGTAATTGGATATTTTCTTAAGAGAGGCTTTGGCGAAGTTAGTGCTATTAACACAGCAAGTGTTTTGTTGTTACAAGCAAAAGTTGACGAGTTAAATGTACAAGAATTAATCGATACACTTAAAGGTGTATCTGATGTGCAATTAAGTCTTATTGTTGCTCAAATACTTAATTTAAATAGAAATAAAACTAGTGTATTAGGTTTTAGAGACGCCGCTGATCAATCACAACTGTTTGACCAAAGAAATGTTGTAATATGATATGTCACGATTTGCACAAGGTAAATTCAATCTAAAAAATCCAAAAAAATATATAGGAACCAAAACTCCTACATATCGCAGCGGTTGGGAATTTACCTTTATGAAGTTCTGCGACGAACATCCAGCAATAGAACAATGGGCAAGTGAAGCAGTGCGTATTCCTTATCGTAATCCACTAACAGGCAAACAAACTGTATACGTACCTGATTTCTTTATTTCTTATGCCGACAAAAGTACTAAAAAACGTGTAGAACTTATCGAAGTAAAGCCTGCTAATCAAGCAATTAAAGAAAGACTAGGTAAATCAAAACACAATCAAGCACACTGGATTGTTAATCAAGCCAAGTGGGAAGCTGCAAGAGCATGGTGCAAACAAAAAGGCATAGTATTCCGTATTGTTACTGAAGATGATATTTTTCACACAGGACGTAAAAGATAAATAATAGTAGCATATAATGGAAAGTTTAAATGACTAAAAAACTAGAAGACCTACTAAATTTACCTGATTCCAAAGAAATCATAGAACAAGCTGAAGATCAAGAAGCTGAGCAAACAAAATATGAAATTGCTCAAGCAGAAACATTTCGTGACATAGAAGAGTTTGACAAAATTGCTAGTGCATTGCCTGCTATAAAAGGCTTGGGCAAAATGGCTGATGACGAGCTTAATGTAATTGCTGACAAAGCAATGCAAGCATATGATGATCTAATGGATTTAGGCATGAATGTTGAAAGTCGTTACAGTGGCAGAGTTTTTGAAACTGCTGGCGGATTGCTTAAAACTAGTTTAGATGCTAAAGTTGCTAAACTTAATAATAAATTAAAAGTAGTTGAGCTACAACTTAAAAAGCAAAAGATGGACAACGATAGTACAGGACCTAATGATGGCGATATTGTTAATGGCGCTGGCTATGTAGTCACAGATCGAAACAGCCTTTTAGAGAAGCTTAAAGGATTAGACAAAAACGGTGAAACTTAATGCTTATATATGGTTCATATGCAATCCAGCATTGGTTTAAAGATTATTACAAAGATCCAACAGACA
>Ga0233438_10000813_pt1 | contig 37617 bp, 36 predicted proteins | sample SI_123_September_FD_182720 | JGI IMG/M metagenome (GOLD analysis project Ga0233438, IMG submission 182720) | Seawater microbial communities from Saanich Inlet, British Columbia, Canada - SI_123_September2016_10_MG | ecosystem: Environmental > Aquatic > Marine > Inlet | place: Canada: British...
CCTGTTACCCCTCGACTTGCATGTGTTAGGCCTGCCGCTAGCGTTCATCCTGAGCCAGGATCAAACTCTTCATTGTCAATTTTAAATAATGTTGACAACCAAATTGATTCGAGTACTCATGATGGTTCTACTTAATTTCGTTTCAAGTTGCCGAAGCAACTTAAATACGCGCTGTCATTCTCAATAAATCAATGAACTTCTAAATTAGTTTGCTCTCAATTTTTCTGAAAGCGTTTGCAAATTTACGCTCTTTTTCTTTTCTCACAAACATTTAAAAAACTTTTTTTTAAATGTTTTAAACCAATGTAAAAGAGCTTTTAATGCGGCTGCAAATATAGACCTCTTTATCTCACTACCAATTTATATCTTGTTTTATTTACAACCTGTTTTTAATTTCTCAAACATAAATGATATAATAAACTGATTATAAGAGAGATATGTAAACTACTTTTTTTGTGTTTTTTTATCAAAATAATGATCTGACAAACCAGTTCTAACCAAAATATCCTCAATCCACATGTCTTCCTGTACTTTCGATGGGTTAAATTCTGTCTTTAAATCTATGTCAAACATCCTGGCAGTAAGCTGATATATCGTCGCACGGAGTCCATTGCGGTATGTTTTTACCAAAGTATGTGTTGTAATCCCCGTTTCGCGATGAATCAGTTTTACCAATATCTGACCCTCTTTGCGCGTAAGCTTTTTTAATTCTTCTGAAAACTCTCCCTCCAAATACTTTTCAATCCTTTTGGCATAACGCTTTTTTTGGCGACGTTTATCCATATGATCTAAACGTTCTTTGAGAGTTGCGAATCGCTCCGAGGCCAATTGCGCATAGGGATATACTTTGAGCACACGAAGACGCAACAGCATGTATTTCTTCATTTCCTTATAAGAATTGAGCTTCAAGGGTTGATAAACAACCACCTCATCCAAACCGATATAGGACTGGGGCGTTTTCTCACCTGGTAGGATTACCATGGGAAACGAATCTGTTTGTGCGTGTAGTGATGCAATAATCATACATAATAATAACCAAATTCCTCTCATGCTTCAAAAGTAAACAATGCCTGAAAACAATACCTGTTCACAATCTTTAAAATTGTATTTTTGCCTTCAAAATATCATTACATGAAAAAATCGAATGTGCTCAATAAGAAATCAATGGCATTTTTAGAAACCTATCTCAATAACCCCTCACCTACTGGATATGAGTGGGAAGGACAAAAAATTTGGATGGATTATTTAAAACCATATGTTGATACATTTATTACGGATACCTATGGAACTGCTGTTGGCGTGATCAATCCAGATGCACCTTTTAAGGTGGTTATCGAAGCGCATTCGGATGAAATTTCATGGTATGTGAACTATATCACTGAAAATGGGCTCATTCATGTGATTCGCAATGGTGGGTCTGACCACATGATTGCCCCTTCTAAATGGGTGAACATCCACACCAAAAAAGGAATTGTTAAAGGAGTATTTGGGTGGCCAGCTATTCATACCCGAATGGCAGGCAAGGAGGATACTCCTAAGCTAGAAAACATCACCATTGATGTCGGAGCGAAAGATAAAAAAGAAGTCGAGAAAATGGATATTCATGTTGGCTGTGTGATTACCTACCCTGATGCTTTTCATGTACTCAACAAGGATAAGTTTGTGTGCCGTGCCCTCGATAACCGCATCGGTGGATTTATGATTGCGGAAGTTGCACGTTTATTGCATGAGAATAAGGTGAAGCTTCCTTTTAGTCTCTACATTACAAATTCTGTCCAAGAAGAAATTGGATTGCGTGGTGCAGAAATGATTACTCAACGTATCCAGCCAGACGTGGCTATCGTAACCGACGTTTGTCATGATACCTCCACGCCGATGATTGACAAAAAGAAACAGGGTGATAATGTGATTGGAAAAGGGCCTGTGATTTCCTACGCCCCTGCCATTCAGCAAAAGCTACGTGACCGAATTATCGAAACCGCAGAAAGTAATAAAATCCCTTTCCAACGTCATGCATCTTCACGCTACACAGGGACAGATACCGATGCCTTTGCCTATAGCAATGGTGGTGTGCCTTCTGCTCTGATTTCTCTGCCGTTGCGTTATATGCACACTACAGTTGAAACCGTTCACAAAGAAGATGTAGAAAACGTGATTCGTTTGATTTACGAAAGTTTACAAACCATCAAAAGCGGAGAAACGTTTAGCTATTTTGACGCTTAATCTCATCTACTATATCTGGATTTAACAAGGTTGATATATCGCCCAATTGGTCATGCTCGCCAGCAGCGAGTTTACGCAAGATTCTGCGCATAATTTTTCCACTACGTGTTTTGGGCAATCCGCTGACAACCAGAATCCGATCTGGCTTGGCGATCGGACCTATCGTTTTGGCGACCTCCTCTCGGATTTCTTTTTCTATGGTACTGGAGTCAACTCCTATATCCCGAACAATAACATAGGCACAAAGGGCATTACCTTTGATGTCATGTGGAAATCCGACGACTGCACTTTCCACCACTTCTGGGTGTTCGTTGATAGCATTCTCAATCGGAGCGGTACCCAAATTGTGACCAGAAACAATGACCACATCGTCAACTCGTCCTGTGATACGAAAATTCCCCTCCGCGTCTCGAAGGGCACCATCTCCAGGGAAATAATAACCAGGATAGGCACTGAAATACACATTTTTGTATCGCTCGTGATCTCCCCAAATGGTACGGGCAATCGACGGCCAAGGATGCTTGATCGCCAAAATTCCTTCGCCTTCCCCTTCGATTTCATCGCCTTCATTGTTTAGAAGTACCGCTTGAACCCCTGGCATGGGTAGGGTTGCAAAGGTTGGTTTCTGTGGCGTTACCCCAGCCAAGGAACTAATTAAAATCCCTCCTGTTTCGGTTTGCCACCAAGTATCTACGATAGGACAATTGTGCTTACCAACATGCTCATCGTACCAGTGCCATGCTTCGGCATTGATGGGTTCGCCTACGGAGCCCAATACTTTAAGAGAGGACAAGTCGTGTTTCTCAACAAGTGATTTAGGGTGTTTTTCTAGTGCACGAATGGCAGTTGGTGCAGTGTAAAAATGGGTGATCTTATGCTTGGCACAGACCTCCCAAAAACGATCAAAAGCAGGGTAAGACGGTACGCCTTCAAACATGACCGTAGTCGCCCCATTGGCCAAAGGGCCATAAACAATATAGGAGTGCCCTGTAATCCAACCGATATCTGCTGTACACCAATACACATCGTTGGGCTGACACTGAAACACATTTTTAAAGGTGTAAGCTGTGTAAACCATATAGCCCCCACAAGTGTGCACCATCCCTTTGGGCTTGCCCGTAGAACCAGAAGTGTAAAGAACAAATAAAGGGTCTTCACTATCCATTTCGGTTGCTGGACAATCACTTCCAACCTTCTCAATTTCTTCGTGCCACCATTTGTCAATGGGGTTCCACTGTACCTCCTGCTGGGTACGTTGAAGAACCAAACAACAGTTGACCGTAGAGCAAGAGGCCAATGCCTCATCGGCAATTTTCTTTAGCGCAATGGTTTTGGCGCCACGAAATCCCCCATCAGCTGTGAGTAGCATACTACATGAAGCGTCATTGATGCGTGCAGCGAGAGCCGTTGCTGAAAAGCCCGCAAAGACAACCGAGTGAATCGCCCCAATTCGCGCACAAGCCAAAACAGCAATGGCTAACTCAGGCACCATGGGCATATAGATACAAATGCGATCTCCCTTTTTGGCACCATTGGCCTTGAGCATATTGGCGGTTTGACAAACCCGTTTATGAAGTTCTTTATAGGAAATGTGTTGAGCCGCCTCAGTTGGGTCATTGGGTTCAAAAAGAATAGCGGTCTTATTTGGTTGTGTGACCAGATGACGATCGAGACAATTTTCTGTGATATTCAATTTCCCACCGACAAACCATTTGACTTCTGGTTTTGAAAAGTCATAGTCAAGGGTTTTTTTCCAAGGCGATTTCCATTCAAATTCGCTGGCGACTTTACTCCAGAACCCGTCTGGGTTTTCTTTGGCCTGCGCCGTTGTTTGTTTAAATTCGGATAAGGATTTGATCATTGTTATTGTTTAGCACCCGAATTTACACAATTCTAGGGTTTTAGAAAATTAGAATGATACCCCCAATCCCAATCAGTAACACCCCAAAAAACTGGTGTACTGTTTTCTCATAACGCTTTAGAGTCGTTGTAAAACGCGGATGGGAAATCAATAAAGCCACCAAAGAAAACCATAAGATGGTCGTCACCACTAGCAGCACTGCAATCACCACCAAAGTCAACTTGCCAACCGTTGGGTTGAGCATGGTCGAAAATAAGCTCAGAAAAAAGAGTGTGGCTTTGGGATTTAGGACATTGGTGATAAAACCGATACGCACTGCACGGAATGGAGAAATACGGCTTGAGGCAGAGACCGTTTCTTGTCCAATCTGACTCTGAAAACTCCGCAAGGATTGAATACCAATCAATATCAGATAGAAAGCCCCAAGGTATTGAATTACTGTAAAGATGAGTTCATTATTGGCAATCAACCACGACAAACCAAAAACAGCATAAATGATATGTACACAAATCCCAAGTCCAAAGCCCACAGCAGTGTAAATTCCTATGGAACGTGAATACATCAGGGTATTGCGACAGGCCACCACAAAGTCAGGTCCCGGGCTAACCAATGCAACCATATGGATCAGACCAACTGCTGCGATGAGTCCAAAATCAAGCACCTGCTCTTATTTGGTTGGAAAGCCCCGTGCCCGTAACAAGGCGTTGACATCTGCATCCCGACCTCTAAACAAACGAAAAGCCTCGTTGGGATCGATAGAATTGCGAGGTGCAAAAAGGTATTTCACCAACTTATCTGACAAGTCCTCATCATAATAGCCGCCCGGTGCTTGTGCAAAGGCTTCTGAGGCATCGGCAGTCAGCACATCGGCCCACATATAGCCGTAATAGGCGGTGGCATAACCCTCTCCAGAGAATACGTGCCCAAAATGAGGCGTACGATGCCGCATGGGAAGTTCTTTTGGCATATTTAACTCAGCTAGAGTTTCTTTTTCAAAAGCCCCCACATTCATATCAGTTGGGTCTGCCAAGTGTATTTTCATATCGATCAATGCGGAAGCAAGATATTCGGTTGTTGCAAAGCCCTGATTAAAAGTCGCTGCGTTTTTGATTTTAGCAACCAATTCGTCTGGCATTGGCTCGCCGGTTTCTGCGTGGAGCAGATAGTTGTCAATCACCTCATCGGTTGAGAGCCAACGCTCGAGGAGTTGAGACTGAAACTCCGTATAATCACGAACCCCACCATTGAGCGTTGGATAGCGTACTTCCGAAGAAAAGAAGTGGAGTGCATGTCCAAATTCGTGAAAGAAGGTGATCGCATCATCCCACGAAATCAGCAGCGGCTCACCTGGTGCGGGCTTGACAAAATTGGAATTATTGGAAGCCAACACATTTGTTTTTCCGTCAAAGGTGGTATGGCTGCGGTAAGTGGTTGCCCACGCTCCTGACCGCTTGCCTTCTCTAGCATAGGGGTCGAGATACCACAGTCCAATGTGATTGCCAGTTGTGATGTCTGTCACATCCCAAACCTTGACATCCTCGTGAAAAACGGGAACGCTCCCATCTGGAACGGGATTAAACGAATAGTTAAACAATCGTCCTGCCACATAATGCATGGCATCGGTTAGCTTATCGAGTTGTAAATATTGCTTCACCTCCTCTGAATTGAGGTCGTATTTTGCCCGGCGTACCTTTTCGGCATAAAATCGATAATCCCACGGTTCGATTGTAATCTGATCTCCATTTTGATCGGCAATGGCTTGCATATCAGCAACTTCTTCCGCAACACGCGCAATGGCTGCTGGCCAAACGGTTTCCATCAACTGGAGTGCGTTGGCTGGGTTCTTTGCCATGCGATCTTGCAAGCGCCATGTGGGATAATCGGGATATCCCAAGAGTTCTACTCGCTCGCGGCGCAACTCAAGAATCTTGGCAATAATCGCTTTGTTGTCATATTCGTCATTATTATCGCCTCGTGAATAATAGTTTATCCAGACGATTTTTCGGAGTTCACGTTCTGTTGAGGATGTCAAAAACGGATCCATAGACGAGCGCGTATTGGTCACCGCGTATTTGCCCTCTTGCCCTTTGGCTGTAGCAGTACGAGCAGCGGATTTGATATAGCCCTCGGACAGTCCACCCAATTGGTCTTCCGTCAAAAAGGTGACATAATTTTCCTCATCGTGGAGTACGTTGTTTGAAAAGGTTGTGTAGAGAGATGACAGTTCACGGTTGATGTCTGCGTAACGGGCTTTAGATAGGGAGTCCAAGGCAGCACCATTCATTTCAAAACTCTTGTATGTTAGCTCCACAACTCGTTGTTGATCATCTTCTAATGGCGATTGTAATGACTTTTCATAGATGGATTTAATCCTAAAAAATAGGCGTTGATTTTGAGTGATTTTGGCACTGTAATCTGCAAATTGGGGAGCGAGTGCCATATCAATTTCTCTAAATGCTGGTGTGGAGATATTACTTCTTAAAATCCCATAATAGCGAAATGCACGGTCGAGTGCTGCACCAGACCGTTCCATTTCTTCAATTGTGTTTTCAAAATTGGGTTCGTCAGGGTTGATGGCGATGGCTTCAACATCTGCTAAGCTCAACTCCATTCCAGTCATCATCGCGTCTTCCACATCGGCAATATCGATTTGGTCAAAAGCAGGCAGACCACCGTATGGACCTGTCCATTCTTGTAGTAAAGGGTTATTTACTCCTGTCTTGATTGTGCAAGAGCTCATAAATACACAACCCAAAAGCAAGGGTGCGTGCTTGAATAATTTTTGAATTGACATCGTCGTTCTTTTAGAATTGTGAATTTACAAAAATTGATGAAATTATTCAGTCAGACCAATTGAAAACCTGGTTCCAAATTGTGGAAAAGGGTTAAGTCCGCTGTGCGAAACAGACAATAAAAACAAATATTACCGATCCAATTAAGCTTGCCAGTAGTGAAAACTGATTTGGGTCAATTGCCAAACTTCCAATAAACGAACCAACTACACTAAAAATGTAAAGAGAACGTATTTTTAACTTGGAAAAATTATTAAAAAGAAGGGCGATGAAAAGACCAGTAAGAATCATAAATAGATAAATCAAAACAATAAGATTAGGGTTAATATTTTGTAATGATAGAAAATATATTGTTTCTACAAAGCTTTGAGAATACGCTTGACCATTCTGGGTCCTTCATAGACAAAGCCCGTGTAGATTTGAAGTAAGGATGCGCCTGCTTCTAATTTGTCTATCGCATCTTGGGGGGTGTGAATGCCTCCAACTCCGATGATGGGAAAGCTACCTTTGCTGTTTGTGTGAAGAAAACGGATCACATGGGTACTTAGGTTGCTGAGGGGCTTCCCACTCAAACCGCCTTTTTCTGCGCAAATCGCAGAGTCGCTTTGAAGTCCATTTCGGGCAATCGTTGTATTGGTTGCGATGACGCCATCGATCTTGGTGTCAGAAACAATATCGATGATATCCAACAATTGGGCATCAGTCAGATCGGGAGCGATTTTTAACAAGATGGGCTTGGGGTATTGGTGCTTCTGGTTTTCTACTTGTAGGGTTTGCAGCAGAGCCGTAAGAGGTTTTTTTTCTTGCAACTCCCGCAAGTTTGGTGTGTTTGGCGAACTAACATTCACAACAAAATAATTGACATGAGGAAATAAGGCATCAAAACAAAGGAGATAATCTTCAGTAGCTTGGTCGTTTGGTGTTGTTTTGTTTTTACTGATATTGCCCCCTATAATCACATTCTTATTCTTTTTTAATCTGGAAATTGCTGCATCAACACCTTGATTATTAAATCCCATCCGATTGATAATCCCCTGATCGGCTAACAATCGAAAAAGACGTTTACTGGGGTTTCCGTCTTGAGGTTTTGGTGTAAGGGTTCCGATTTCAATAAAGCCAAATCCAAAATTGGAAAGCTCTTTATACAGCTTGGCATCTTTGTCAAAACCAGCAGCGAGACCAATTGGATTTGGAAAACGAATACCAAATACATGGCGTTCCAGTTTAGGATGATTTACGTTATAAAACCGACGAACCAAGGCCCCCACAAAAGGGATTTTATGAATAAGCCGGATTGATGCAAAAGAAAAATGGTGAACGCTCTCCGCATCGAATAAAAACAAAATGGGTCTAATGAGTTGTTTATACACCTAATCTTACATAAAAAAAGCGCCAGAGGCGCTTTTGGTCGTTATTTTTTGGAGGGCGGTGCGAGCTTTTGACTGAGTTCCATCGAAATGAAACTTCGTTCCATTTTCAATTTTCCAGCCATGGTTTCCACTACGCAAGAATCGTTTTGATCATTGACTTCTACAATTTTTCCATGGACACCAAACTTGGTAATCACACGGTCTCCCTTTTTCATACTGTTTTTAAAAGCTTTCTCTTTTTTCGCTCTGCGTTGCTGTGGAAGAATCATAAAAAAGAATATGATTCCAAACATTATTAACAGAAATGGGAGCTGACCTGTGAATGCGCCTTCCATAATTGTTATTCGTTAATTATTGATTGGCCTGCGCAGCTTGGCGACGGGCTTCTCGTTGTTGTTCTTTTAATGGGTCAGGGGTAACAAATGTTCTAATTTGAACAACCTCTCTACCCTTTTCAGTGTTGGTTGTAAACGTCACTGATCGGTTGTTTGCATTCGGCTTGTTGTTCGAATCAAACTTAACCGTCACCTCTGCACTATCCCCTGGAGCAATGGGTTGGTCTTTTGGATAGTCAGGAACCGTACAACCACAACTTCCACGTGCATTGAGAATAATCAAATCGGAGGAGCCAGTATTTGTTAATGTAAACACCGTTTCTACAACCTCACCTTCGTTGATTGTCCCAAAGTCATGTGATAATTTGTCAAATGTCATTACAGGAGCATCAGTCGTTGAAGCTTCTGCTGCCGTTGCAACATCATTTGCTTTTGCTTTTTTTGACGGATCAGTCGAACAAGCAGTTAGGAAAACTGCTAGAAATAAAATGTATGTGAATTTCATGCGATAAATTTTGTTGTAAATGTACACATTTTGATTAATATTTTTTAGGATTAATCCTTAGTGGGTTTGCTTTCCAAATCCTTGGAAATCACATCTAAAATTCCATTGATAAACGTGCTGCTTTTTGGGGTTGCATACTCTTTAGCAATTTCGAGGTATTCATTAATGGTAACCCTGGTTGGAATGGATGGGAAATACAGAAATTCAGCGATGGCGAGTTTGAGCAAAATCATATCTAATACCGCAATGCGATCTTGCTCCCAGTTGGGTGTGCGTCCTTTCAGATGAGACATTAACTCCTCATCATGAACCGCGACAGATTTAAACAAATCGATCGAAAATGTTTTGTCTTCTTCATCCTTATATACAGATGACAATATCAAATCCTCAGGGTCAGTATCCTCGTGCATATGAGAAAGCGTATTTCGTACAATGGTATTGACCAGTGGGTAATCATCAACCCATGAGGGCTTGATCTCTTCGATCAATTCATGAAGTCGGTCATAGGGCGCAATAACGTCGGTAAAAAGATCAATCAGAGCCGTCTTATCGGCCACAAAACCGGTTTCATTTTCTGAAAGATAGGCAGCATAAGAATCACTTGCAGCAACTTGATCCCATATCAAACGAACATACTCATCGTGCTTTTTCCAATAATTGATTTTAAATTTAGATGTCTTTGATTCCAAAATCTTGCTATTAGATAATTTTGCGATGACTTGATTGGAAAAGAATTTTGGATTCAGCTGATCAGAATTGGCTTTCAAATACTGCTTTTCAGCGAGTTTGTGAAGTGACTGACCACAAGTTTGCACCTCAACAAACATATTGAGCAGCAACAGATACAATTCAAAAAAACCTGTATTACTAAGCTGCAATTGTTGTTGAGCGACTTTGAGGTCAAAAGGATAACTTATGGTAATTGCGTAAAGCTGTTGCATCACTTTTATTCGCAAATGTCGTCTGGTCAGCATGTCAAAGTTTCATAAATTCCATACAAAAATACACTTATTAACGGTTTGAAATCCACAAATGGCCAATTAAAACTTGCACACTATCTTTGAATACAGAATTTTAAACAATTGAAGGCATTACAATACCTTAACAAATATCTTTACAAGTATCGAATACGTCTTGTGCTCGGCTTGTTTTTTACGATTGTCGCTAATATATTTGCCGTTGTTGCACCGAGTTTGGTTGGTGATTCAATCACTGCGGTCAATCGATATCTAACCAACCCCTCTGGAGACCTCATACAAACCAAAAGCATCTTGCTGCAAAACATTGCGTTGATCATTGGGGCTGCCATACTATCAGGACTATTTACCTTTACCATGCGACAAACGATTATCAATGTGTCGCGTTTTATTGAGTTTGATCTTAAAAATGAAATTTATCAACATTATCAACGATTGAGCTTAAACTTTTACAAAAACAATCGAACAGGAGATTTGATGAACAGAATTAGTGAAGACGTGTCCAAGGTACGTATGTATTTTGGTCCTGCACTGATGTACAGCATCAATACGGTTTCTCTTTTTGTGATTGTGATCTCCTATATGTTGAGTGTAGCTCCCACCTTGACTCTCTATGCTTTGGCACCCCTTCCGCTACTGTCATTGGCCATCTATCAATTGAGCAGATCGATCCACAAACGCAGTACCATTGTACAAGAGTACCTATCTAAACTATCTGCTTTTGCGCAAGAAATGTTTAGCGGAATTGGAGTTATCAAAGCCAATGCCATAGAGCCAACTGCAAACCAAAAAATGGGATCCCTGGCTTTGGGAAGCATGTCAAAAAATATGCACCTGGTTCAAGTACAAGCATGGTTTTTCCCATTAATGATTTTATTGATTGGCCTGTCCAATATTTTGGTCATATTTATTGGCGGTAGACAGTTTATCAATGGTCAAATTGAGTTGGGTACCCTAGCAGAATTTATCATTTACATCAATATGTTGACTTGGCCCGTGGCTACAGTTGGATGGGTGACTTCGATTGTACAACAGGCGGACGCTTCACAAAAACGAATCAATGAGTTTTTGGGGCAAGAGCCAGAGATTGTCAATCCAATAGGTGGTAAAGATCTCCAATCCTATGCCATCGAATTTGAGAATGTTTCATTTTCTTATGACGATGACAGAGAAGAAGCCGTTAAAGGGGTTAGCTTTCAACTTGAATCTGGAAAAACCTTAGCAATTTTGGGTCGGACAGGATGTGGAAAAACAACGCTTTTACAGCTTATCACAAGAATGTATGATGTGAGTTCAGGAGTCGTCAGAGTTGGTGGTATAAATGTTCGGGAGCTCGACCTCAACGCTCTGAGAAATCACATTGGAGCTGTACCGCAAGAGGCCTTTTTATTTTCAGACACATTGGAAAATAATATCCGTTTTGGAAACGCTAAAGCGACCAAAAAAGAAGTTGAAAAAGCTGCCAAACAAGCGGCTGTTCACAATAGCATCATGAATTTTTCTAAGGGCTACAAAACAATTATTGGAGAGCGAGGCGTATCCCTTTCTGGTGGCCAAAAGCAACGGATATCAATCGCTAGAGCTTTGATCAAACAGCCCAAAATTTTACTCTTTGACGATTCCTTTTCCGCTGTGGACACCCAAACCGAGGAAACCATTTTGAGCAATCTAAAATCGATGTCTTTTCAATCGACAACAATCGTGGTTTGCCATCGGGTGTCTTCTGCCAAAAATGCAGATTATATACTGGTGATGGACGAAGGTCGCATTGTCCAATATGGTACGCATGAGGCATTAGTCAACGCGCCTGGCCATTATGCAGAGCTGTGTAAAAAGCAGCTGTAAGCAATTTGCGGTTTCGTTTAAAAATCTTAATTTTAAAACAATATTAACCCAAATCTAAATCTAATGAGCGAAGACAAAATACATCATAGCCCCGTTATGTCCCACCGATTTAGAAGCCATCATAAAACGTATTTTTTTGATGTTTATGAAAATAAATATGGCAAACATTATCTCAAATTAACACAAAGTATTCGAGATATAAATTCTGCTCCTGACAATCCACAATATTTTCGTGAAACCCTTCATATTTGCGAAGAATCCATCTATGAATTTTATCAGCACTTTAAGGACGTGATTCAGCTCATCAAAGAAAAAAATAAGTCAAATCCATTTAAAAAATCGGAAAGTGTGGATGAAAACTCAATTTCAAAAAAAGATGATGAGCAGGAATGATATTTGTATGTTTGTAAAAAAACATGGCACGTACACCATCTAACATGTTGCCCTTGGGCACTCAAGCTCCTGCATTCTCACTTCCAGACATGGTAAGTGGAGAAACCTTATCACTTGACCAAATTCAAGGAAAAGAGGGAACAGTAGTGATGTTTATCTGCAATCACTGTCCATTTGTCAAACATGTCTTTGCAGGGATTGTTGATTTGGCCAATGATTACTTAGATAAAGGGGTTTTTTTTGTTGCGATATCGAGCAATGATGTCGAAAACTACCCAGACGACGCTCCCGATTTGATGACCAAAGTAGCTGCCGAGCAAAATTTTCCTTTTCCCTATCTCTATGATAAAACCCAAGAAGTTGCACGCGCATACGATGCCGCTTGCACGCCTGATTTTTATATTTTTGACAAGAACAAGTCTTTAGTTTACCGCGGACAGTTGGACGACTCTAGACCAGAAAATGGAATTCCCGTAACTGGAAACGACATGCGATCCGCATTGGAGGCCATGTGTGATGGAAAAGAGATCTCCGTGACTCAAAAGCCGAGTATCGGCTGTAATATCAAGTGGAAGAGCTAGCTCACTTCCACAAGCTCCACATCAAAAATCAATGCAGCATCTGGCGGAATTACACCTCCAGCCCCTCTAGATCCATAAGCCAAGTCGGAAGGAATCACAAAACGGGCTTTATCTCCTACTTTTAGTAAGGAAACCCCTTCATCCCATCCAGGAATTACCTGACCTTGGCCCAAAACAAAGTCAATGGGTTGTTGGCGTTTGTATGAAGAGTCAAACACTGTTCCATCAAGGAGTTGCCCTTTGTAGTGAACTGAAACCGTTTGGCCAACAGTCGCTTGTTGCCCTGTACCTTCTTGAATGATTTGATAGCGCAAGCCGCTATCCGTTTGCTGAAAACCCGCACTCACTTTTTTGAGTTCTTCTACTTGCTTGACTTTTTGGGTTTCGATACGTTCCTGTGACATTTGATTAAACGAGTTGAAGGCAGCAACAGCATCCCAGTACTGGGCATCTTTACCGACGCGTTGAATCTCGATTTTATCGATTTTATCACCCTCTGTTATGGAGTCAACAATTTCTTGTCCATCGACAACACAGCCAAAGACCGTATGTTTTCCGTCTAGCCAGGGGGTAGGAACATGGGTAATAAAAAATTGACTTCCGTTTGTTCCGGGGCCAGCGTTTGCCATCGATAAAATACCGGCTTTGTCATGAGGTAAACTGGAATCGATTTCGTCGTCAAATTGGTAGCCGGGTCCGCCAACTCCACTCCCCTGTGGGCAACCGCCCTGAATCATAAAGTCTGGTATCACACGGTGAAAATTCAAGCCATCATAATAAGGTGTACCGCTTTGCTTTACTTCATTAGCTAAGCTTCCTTCTGCCAAACCGATAAAATTACCTACCGTAGCTGGTGTTTTTTCGTAATAAAGTTGAAGAGTTAAGATTCCTTTTTGGGTGTGGATTGCAGCGTAAATACCGTCTTTCATGTCAATTTATTTGGCGGCAAATATAGCGAAAAGAAAAGTGCTTAATTGGCAACTTCACTAATAAATTTGATGCGGAAAATTCGCAGGTCATCTTCTTCAAATTCGCCATCAAACTCATCAAAAGTTTCTTTAATATCATCGTTTTCAGCTTCCATAAAATACTCCTTCAGCTCGTCCTGTTGATCCTCGTCAAACAAGGCATCCACCTCATAGCCAATATCCAGCTTTGTTCCTGAAAAAACAATTGTTTCAAGTTCTTTGATAAAGGTAGTTCTGTCCATTCCCTTAGCATTGGCAATATCTTCGAGGGGCAGTTTTCGGTCGATACTTTGAATGATATACAACTTGAGTGTTGAATTGGCGCCCGTACTTTTGATGATGATATCTTGCGGACGGACAACGTCATTGTCCTCACAATATTTTTCGATGAGTTTAACAAAAGAGCTTCCAAATTTCATCGCTTTCCCCTCTCCAACCCCGTGGATGTTTTTGAGTTCTTCAATGTTAATTGGATACTTCAAAAGCATGTCTTCGATAGAAGATTCTTGAAAAACCGCATAAGGAGGAACACCAGATTGTTCTGCCATCCTTTTCCGTTCTTTCATCAAAAGTCCGTGCAATTTTTTGTCAAACACCGCTACGCCACCCCCACTCGATGAAGATGAGGATTGGACTTGATCGTATTCATGGTTTTCGGTCATAAAAAATGAGTGAGGAGATAGAAGGAAATCCGCACCTTTTTCCGTCAACTTGATGACGCCATAACTTTCAATTTCTTTTTTGAGTAAACCAGCCACAAGGAGTTGGCGAATCAGCGCTCGCCAATAAGATGGAGACTGGTCCGAGCCCACACCAAAAAAATCTTGATCGACAACCTTACGGGTGATCAACAAGGCATTTTTAATGCCCGAAAGAATATTGACGATTTCCTTAAATCGATATTGTTGGGCGGTATAGTTGATGACCCCTAGAAGTTTTTCAACTTGCTTTTGAGCCTCCTTTTTTGGTTTTGGATTTCTTGAATTGTCATCCATATCTGCACCAAGACCATCGTTTTCGTCAAACTCTTCGCCAAAATAGTGCAGGATAAACTTACGCCTAGACATCGAAGTTTCCGCATAGGCAACCATTTCGTGCAGAAGAGCGTAGCCAATTTCTTGCTCCGCAATGGGTTTTCCAGACATGAATTTTTCTAGCTTTTCGATGTCTTTATAGGCATAAAAGGCCAAGCAATACCCTTCTCCACCATCACGACCCGCACGACCCGTTTCTTGATAGTAGCTCTCAATACTTTTTGGAATATCGTGATGGATTACAAAGCGTACATCGGGCTTATCGATTCCCATTCCAAACGCAATGGTAGCCACGACCACATCTACATCTTCCATTAAAAACATGTCTTGATTTTTCACACGTTGTTTGGTGTCTAGCCCTGCGTGATATGGCACAGCTTTAATACCATTGACCTGCAAGACATTAGCGAGCTCTTCTACACGTTTCCTAGACAAGCAATATACAATACCTGATTTCCCTTCATTTTTTTTAATAAATGAGGTAATGTCTCTGTCAACTTGATCTGTCTTTGGCAGCACCTCATAAAATAAGTTTGGACGGTTAAAAGACGACTTAAAGGTAACCGCATTTGTGATCCCAAGATTTTTTAAAATATCTTCTTGCACCTTGGGTGTGGCTGTGGCGGTTAAACCAATCACTGGAATATTTTCGTCTATGCGATCTAATATCACTCTTAAGTTTCGGTACTCTGGTCTAAAGTCATGACCCCATTCTGAAATACAGTGCGCCTCGTCTACTGCCATAAAACTAATGGGAACAGAGCGCAAAAAATCAACATAGTCTTGTTTGGTCAGGGACTCTGGCGCCACATACAACAATTTGGTAACCCCGCTTGTGATATCCTCCTTTACCGTTTGCACTTGACTTTTGGTCAGTGAGGAATTCAATACGTGTGCTACGCCATCTTGTTTTGAAATTCCACGAATGGCATCAACTTGATTTTTCATCAAAGCGATGAGTGGGGATACAACAATGGCGGTTCCTTCAAGAAGCAATGCGGGCAATTGATAACACAAAGATTTTCCTCCGCCAGTGGGCATAATCACAAAGGTGTCCTTGCCAGAAAGCAAGGTGTGAATCACTTCTTCTTGAAGACCTCGGAATTTAGAGAATCCAAAAAAATGCTTTAAGGAAGAAGAAAGCTTATAATCTTTGGAACTCATATCTAACAGTAATGCCGATTTTGTACATTTGCCTACTAAATATACATCATAATTTTCAAACCATACACAATCTCTATACTTTGAACAAAAAAACTGATATTCTCAACATCGCCAAAGCATGCTTTACCAACCAAAGCAATGCAATTGCTCATCTTGAAAAGCAGTTGAGCAAAGACTTTGTCGAGGTGATTGATTTGATTTATAAATCCAAATCACGCTTGGTCATCACAGGCATTGGCAAAAGTGCATTAATCGGTATGAAAATAACTGCGACTCTCAATTCGACTGGAACGCGTGCGATGTTTATGCATGCTGCAGATGCGATTCACGGAGATTTGGGAATGGTCGCCAAAGAAGACATTGTCCTTTTTATTTCCAAAAGTGGAAACACCCCAGAAATCAAAGCTTTGATCCCGTTGATCAAAGCGATGGGGAATACTGTAATTGGTGTGACTGGAAACTCTACATCTTTTTTAGCCAAAGAATCAAATTATGCACTTGACGTCGCTATCAAGAAAGAGGCCTGTCCAAATAACTTGGCGCCAACAACAAGCACAACTGCTCAACTTGTCATGGGAGACGCAATTGCCATCTGCTTACTCGAAATGCGCGGTTTTGGCAAAAGTGACTTTGCTCAATTTCATCCTGGTGGCTCGCTCGGTAAAGCGTTGTACTTAACGGTAAAAACAATCATTGACACGAAAAATATTCCGATTGTTCAGCCAAGCTCACCAGTTAGCGACGTGATTATTGAAATGGGCGAAAAGTTAGTTGGTTCCACGGCTGTCATTGATCAAGGTAGAGTTTGTGGAATCATCACGGATGGTGACATCAGAAGGGTTTTAGAAAAAACATCAGATTTGAGCTCGATCACAGCCAAAGATATTATGAACCCCAAACCAAAACAGGTTGAATCAAATATACTCGCATCCGAAGCCCTAAACATTATGCAAAAGAACAACATTAGCCAATTGTTGGTCATGAAAAAAGGGGAATATATTGGCATTGTGCATCTACACAAAATTCTTAACGAAGGACTGAATTGATGGCAGAAAAAGAAATGTCTTTTTTGGAACACTTAGAAGATTTGCGATGGCATCTTCTTCGATCAATTGTAGCCATATTGATTGCTGCTATAGCTGCATTTTTGGCGAAAAATTTTGTTTTTGACGTTTTACTTTTTGGCCCTAAAAAAACAGATTTTCTAACCTATAAACTACTCTGTCAAGCGTCCAACCTTCTTGGCTTTGACGATAGCTTTTGCATCAATGAACTGCCTTTTCGAATTCAGAGTCGTACCATGGCTGGACAATTTTCAGCACATATTTGGACGTCGATTACATTGGGGTTTGTCGTGGCGTTTCCCTATGTGATTTATCAGTTTGGGAAATTTATCAGCCCAGGTCTCTATAACCATGAGAAAAGAACAGTAAGCGGTTTCATATCCATATCTTCACTTTTGTTTTTTATAGGTGTTTTATTTGGCTATTATGTGGTTACGCCTCTTTCAATACGATTTTTAGGAACCTATACTGTAAGCACAGAAATATTCAATGATTTTGACCTCAGTAGCTACACCGCGTTAATCCGGGCATCTGTCTTGGCGTCTGGCCTCATTTTTGAGCTGCCCATTTTGGTTTATTTTTTGACTAAAGTCGGGCTGATCACCCCAGAACTTATGCGCAATTACCGAAAAATAGCACTGGTCTTGGTCATGTTTTTATCAGCCGTAATCACACCTCCAGATGTGGCGAGTCAAATCATTGTTGCAATTCCTGTGCTTATTTTATATGAGTTGAGTATTTTTATATCCAAACGAGTTGTTCGAAACATGAACAAAAAAAGCTGAGACAATGTTAAAATTAGCAGCAAATCATATTACCAAACGATACGGCAAACGAAAAGTTGTGGATGACGTCAGCATTGAAGTAAGTCAAGGCGAAATCGTTGGACTACTCGGTCCAAATGGTGCAGGAAAAACAACGTCTTTTTACACCATTGTTGGCTTGATTAAACCCAACTCTGGTTCGATTGTGCTGGACGACACCAACATCACCTCCTTTCCCATGTATCGACGCGCGCAAAATGGTATTGGCTATTTGGCACAGGAGGCATCTGTGTTTCGCAAATTGAGTGTAGAAGACAATATACGTTGTGTGTTAGAGCTTACCAAAATGAGTAAGTCTGAACAACAAGAAAAAACAGAGTCATTACTTGAAGAATTTAGCTTAACCGCCATTCGAAAAAATCGTGGGGATTTACTGTCAGGCGGAGAGCGTAGGCGTACAGAAATTGCACGTGCATTGGCAACAGACCCTAAATTTTTACTTCTAGACGAGCCCTTTGCTGGAGTTGATCCTGTTGCGGTTGAGGATGTTCAAAAAATTGTGGCTCATTTGAAGAAAAAAAACATCGGGATTTTGATTACCGATCATAATGTTCAGGAAACATTGGCAATCACTGACCGAACCTATTTGATGTTTGAAGGAAAAATACTGAAAGCTGGAAAACCCGAAGATTTAGCAAATGATGAGATTGTTCGAAAAGTTTATCTCGGGCAAAATTTTGAACTCCGCAAAAAGAAAATCACCCTTTAGAATTCGGCACAAAGTGGTACATTACTGAAAGTACAATGTATATACCCATTGCTAAACTCCATGCGCCATGACCAAAACGCATCCACAAAAACAAAAGTGACAGTATGGTTAGCAACACCAACACAACAGTGGTTGCCGAATTTTTAAGCTGGAAACGATAAAAAATAAGTGAACTGTTAAGTAAATATGACATGATGGCAATGCCACCTATAAGGAAAGGAAAAGTCAAATCTAGGCCGAGATGAGGAACTCCAATCCAAAGTAGAGCATTTGCAGGAGTGGGAAGACCTCTAAAGTAGGCCTGGCTATTCTCACTTGTATTATACTTTGCCAACCGGTAAGCAGAAGCGAGAGTAATGATAAACCCGAGAAATATCCAAGGGGAATCAATGTTTATCGTTGCTAGCATCACCGTGGCAAGCGCCCCAGGAACAACCCCAAAACTAATCACATCTGCCAAAGAATCCAGTTCAGCGCCAAATCGACTTGTCCACCCTGTAGTACGAGCGACAAAACCATCAAAAAAATCAAATACAGCGGCTAACAAGACACAAAGGGAAGCCGTGTCAAAATCCAAAATCGCAATAAAAAAAAGTGCGCAACAACCAAGTGCAGCATTTGCTAGGGTGAGGATATTTGGGATAAATTTCATAATGCGAAGATAACAAAGTCATCAACATCAATACGACTTGCTTTTTCCTATCTTTGAACGAATGAACAGCAATCTATTCAAAAGTACCCTCAGTGCTGTGTTGCTAACGTTTGCTTGGCCGATCAATGGGTTTCCTATACTCATATTTGTAGCTTTTGTTCCTTTGCTTCAAATCCTTTATGATCAACCAACAAAAAAGACAAGACAAACAACTGCTTTCTTTTTTCTAAGTTTTTTTCTTTGGAATTTAGGGGTTTCTTGGTGGATCTGGAACGCATCGCCATTTGGGATGTGGTTTGCTGTTATTGTAAACAGTTGGTTAATGACAATCGTGTTTATGGCAACTCGTATGGTCATCAGAAGACTATCACACCAAGCAGGTCTTTTGTTTCTGACTACTTTTTGGATGAGCTTTGAACTTCTGCATTTGCATTGGGACTTTTCATGGCCATGGTTTCAACTAGGCAATGTGTTTTCTGAAACAACTTCATGGATACAGTGGTATGAATACACCGGTGTATTTGGGGGTAGTCTTTGGGTTTGGATCGTTAACATCCTATGCTTTCAAGCCGTTCGAGGGATTTCTGTCGAATTCCGAAAATTAGCCTTGGGTGTTGTTGTGATTGCCATCCCGATTAGTGTTTCTTTGTTGATCTATAGCAATCACAAACCGCAAGACAATCCAACGATTGAGATTGTTATCGCGCAGCCAAATATTGACCCTTATGAGGAAAAATTTGTAGCGGGTGATCTCGAACAATCCAAATCACTTTTTGAGCTCGTTGCGCCAAAGCTGACCCCAGCAACAGACTTGATTCTCGCACCTGAAACCTACTTTACGGAAGGTTTTGGCTCCCATTTGCCAAGCTTTTTGTCGAGCCCACTATACCAGACTATTCAAGAAGAAATCGATCAAATTGGAACTGTACAGTTGATGACAGGCATACAGTTTTATCAGGTTTACTCAGAATCAGACAAAACCCCATCTTCAAATCAATTTGGTGACCAATGGGTAGACTTTTACAACAGTGCATTTTTAAGTGGGACGAATCCTTTGCAAGTATATCATAAATCCAAACTTGTTGTTGGAGTTGAAACCTTACCTTACAAAGAAGTCATTGAGCCCTTATTGGGAAACATCATGCTCGACTTGGGAGGGACTGTTCGCAGTCGGGCTACGGGTGCAGAGCGAAGTGTATTTCAACTTCACAACGAAACCAAAGTTGGGCCTATTATCTGCTATGAATCAGTTTATGGGAGTTTTATCAATGGATTTATACACAATGGCGCAGAGTTTTTAGCCGTGATGACAAATGATGCTTGGTGGGGCACAACTCCAGGTCATCGCCAACTGTTAAGTTATACCAAACTTCGCGCAATCGAGACAAGGTTACCGATTGTCAGATCTGCAAACTCAGGGATTTCAGCTGTGATTGATACTTTTGGAGAGGTTGCACAACAAATTCCTTATCTCGAGCGTGGTGCCATGACTTCTACAATTACTCCACAAAAACAAATCACTTTTTATGTTACATATGGGGACTATATTGCGCGTTTGTCTTTGTTTGTATCCATTCTTTTACTTTTAATCGCAATCTCTCGAAAAAAACTGATTTTTAGGTAGTTATAATAATATTCTTCTTAAATTAGCATAAAAATTGCACCTGCCGTTGAGCAAGAATTATTTATGAAAATCTACACCAAAACTGGCGATCAGGGAATGACTTCATTATATGGGGGTGAACGTGTTTCCAAAAGCCATCTTCGCATCGAAACCTACGGAACCGTAGATGAGCTCAATGCATGGATGGGAATGATTGTCTCGAATTCTGAACACGAATACTATTACTCTGACTTAGTGACGATTCAAAACCACCTGTTTGTATTGGGAGCCATGCTAGCTGTCGATGGGGAGCATACCGAGTTGCCTCTGAAAAAAATTGTCACTGATGATATAAAATGGATTGAGAAATGTATCGATAAAATTGTTGCGACGCTTCCGCCCATGACCCATTTTATTCTTCCAGGAGGAAGTACGGTAGCTTCTCATGCTCACCTTGCCAGATGTGTGTGTCGACGAGCAGAAAGACTCGCTGTTACGCTGAGTAAAAGTGCATTTGTAGACGACAATGCAGTCATTTACCTCAATCGACTTTCAGATTATTTGTTTTGCCTTGCGCGCTTGATCTGTAAAAACACTGATAGTGAGGAAGTTAAGTGGATTCCAAGAATCTAATCATTTTACTTGCATAATTCCACCAAACCTATATTTTTGCAACTTTAATACAGTGTGTTATGTATTGGACTTTAGAATTAGCATCTTATCTCAGTGATGCCCCTTGGCCAGCCAACAAAGACGAGCTAATCGACTTTGCCATTCGTACTGGTTCACCTCTTGAAGTTGTTGAAAATCTTCAGGCGATAGAAGACGAAGGAGAGATTTATGAATCTATCGACGAAATTTGGCCCGATTACCCAACTGATGATGATTATCTTTGGAATGAAGATGAATACTAAAATTTAGCAATACAGTTTAACTACACGACGACCTTTTTTGCTTATTTTTGATGTCCTAGACGACAACCCATGAGTATTTTAAATCGTGTTTTAAACGTTTTTGTTGGCGATAAATCTCGTAAAGATTTAAAATCCATTCAACCCATCGTTTCTCAAATTCTTGAGGAGGAAAAAAAGCTTTCTACAATTTCAAACGACGAATTAAGAGAAAATACGATTCGTTTTAAATCCCAAATCCAAGATGTTAGAACACCCTTTCAAGAAAAAGTAAACACTCTCCAACAACAAATTAACCAGAGTATTGATATTGACGAAAAAGAGTCTCTGTATAGCGAAATTGATACGCTACAAGAAGAAGCAAGTCAAGGTGTTTCGGCTTATCTCAATCAGATATTACCGACTGCCTTTGCCATTGTCAAAGAAACTGCAAAACGATTTACAAACAACACTTCGATTGAAGTTACGGCAAATGCATTTGACAGAGAGATTTCAGGCTCAAAATCCTATGTTAAACTTGATGGAGATAAAGCGACTTGGTCCAATTCATGGGATGCCGCTGGCAAACAAGTCACTTGGGATATGATCCATTATGATGTGCAGCTTATCGGAGGGGTTATCCTTCATCAGGGAAAAATTGGCGAAATGCAGACCGGGGAAGGAAAAACCTTGGTGGCTACACTTCCTGTATATCTAAACGCCTTAAGTGGAAATGGCGTTCATTTGGTTACGGTTAATGATTACCTCGCCAAGAGAGACAGTGCATGGATGGCCCCTATCTTCGAATTCCATGGTCTCAGCGTGGATTGTATCGATTATCACAAGCCCAACTCTGCCGAACGTCGAAAAGCTTATCTGGCAGACATTACCTATGGTACAAACAATGCTTTTGGGTTTGACTACCTGCGAGACAATATGGCACATTCGGCTGAAGATATGGTACAGCGTGTTCATAACTACGCGATTGTGGACGAGGTTGACTCTGTCTTGATTGATGATGCGAGAACGCCATTGATTATTTCTGGCCCTGTACCAGAGGGCGATCGCCATGAATTTACCGAGCTCAAACCCAAGGTAGCTCAGCTTGTACAAAATCAAAGGCAATATATCAACACAGTCCTGGCTGATGCGAAAAAGCATATCGCCGAAGGCAATACGGTTGACGGTGGATTCATGCTACTCCGTGCTTTTCGAGGATTGCCAAAAAACAAGGCTCTCATCAAGTATTTGAGCCAAGAAGGTATCCGGCAGCTCTTGCAAAAAACCGAAGGACAATACATGCAAGACAACAACCGAGAAATGCCCAAAATTGATGCCGAATTGTTCTTCGTTATCGATGAGAAAAACAACCAAATCGAACTCACAGACAAAGGGGTTGAACACTTATCAGACGATAAAAATACTGCCGACTTTTTTTTGCTTCCTGACTTGGGTGCTGAAATCGCAAAAATTGAAAGCAAAGGACAAGAGATCGAAATTGAGGCCGAAGAAAAAGAGAAACTATTTGGTGATTTTAGTGTAAAAAGCGAACGAATTCACACCTTGAATCAACTGTTAAAGGCCTATACCCTTTTTGAGAAAGACATTGCCTATGTTGTGATGGACAACCAGGTGAAGATTGTCGATGAGCAAACGGGACGGATTATGGAAGGTCGCCGATACTCTGACGGCTTGCATCAAGCCATAGAAGCAAAGGAAAGTGTGAAAATTGAAGCTGCCACCCAAACCTTTGCTACAATCACACTTCAAAACTATTTTCGAATGTATCGCAAGTTGGCTGGAATGACGGGTACTGCGATCACAGAAGCTGGCGAATTTTGGGAAATCTATGAGCTTGATGTTGTCGAAATACCCACCAACCGACCAATTGCACGAAATGATGAAAACGATCTGATCTTTAAAACCAAACGCGAAAAGTACAATGCGGTTATAGATCAGGTAACACAGCTATCCAATGCTGGTCGCCCTATATTAATTGGTACGACTTCTGTTGAGATTTCAGAGCTCTTGAGTCGGATGCTACAGCGGCAAAACATCAAGCACAACGTACTCAACGCCAAGCTACACAAAAAAGAAGCAGATATTGTCGCAGAAGCTGGCGACGCAGGTATCGTCACCATTGCAACAAATATGGCTGGACGTGGAACAGATATCAAAATAAACGATGCTGTCAAAACTGCTGGTGGACTTGCGATTATCGGTACAGAACGTCATGATTCACGACGAGTGGATCGCCAACTTCGAGGGCGATCAGGCCGACAAGGAGACCCTGGCAGCTCTCAATTCTATGTATCACTAGAGGATAACTTAATGCGATTGTTTGGTTCTGAGCGAGTTGCCAAAATGATGGATCGTATGGGGGTTAAAGAAGGAGAGGTAATCCAACATTCCTTGATGACCAGATCAATTGAGCGTGCCCAGAAAAAAGTAGAAGAAAACAACTTTGGTATTCGAAAGCGTCTTCTCGAATATGACGACGTAATGAATGCCCAAAGAGAAGTGGTTTATAAGCGTCGTAAACACGCACTGAAAGGAGAGCGATTGAAAGTAGACATTGCCAATATGGTTTATGAGACCGCGCAAAGTATTGTTGAAAACAACCTTGAAACCAAAGATTATAAAAACTTTGATTTTGAACTCATTCGTTTCTTTTCCATGAGCTCACCCGTTGATGCCCAAGAATTTGAAACCATGGAACATTCCGAGTTGGTCGATCAGGTTTACGAAGCTGCATATGAGCGTTTACAGAGCAAAACCAAACAAAGCGCAGAACAAGTATTCCCTGTAATTAAGGATGTATATGAGAACCCTGCAAACAGGTTTGAGCGTATCGTTGTTCCGTTTACAGACGGTAAAAAAACCTTGAATGTGGTTACAAATTTGAAAAACGCTTATGAATCAGAGGGAAAGCAGCTCATTGAAGACTTTGAAAAAAATATCAGTTTAGCGATTATTGACGATTCATGGAAAGAGCACCTGCGCAAAATGGACGAGCTCAAGCAATCTGTGCAATTAGCAGTTCACGAACAAAAAGATCCTTTGTTGATTTACAAGTTTGAGGCATTTGAGCTCTTTAAAATCTTGATGGATAAAATCAATCGAGATATAATTTCCTTTTTGTTTAAAGGCGAATTACCCGCTCGCGAAAACCAACCCATACGGGAAGCGCGAAATGTCCGTCGTAAACAAAATATCCAAACCTCAAAAGAAGAGGTGTTGAATAGCGATGAAATGGCAATGCGGAATCGTCAAGTAGGTGCATCGGCAGGACAGCGGCAAAAAGAAGTAGTTGAAACCATTGTCCGGGAAAGACCAAAAATCGGGAGAAACGAAAAAGTTGAGATTCAGCACATCACTTCAGGAGAGCGAAAAACAGTTAAGTTCAAACAAGCCGAACCCTTGCTCATCAAAGGAGAATGGGTTTTGATTGAAACATCATGATTGTTATTATTGGTCCTGCATATCCATATCGAGGTGGGATTGCTGACACCAACGAGTCATTAGCACATGCCCTGATTGAGTTGGGTCAAGATGTTGAAATCTTTTCATTTTCACGACTGTATCCAAGTCGACTTTTCCCTGGAAAAACACAATTTAGCAGTAAAGAAAAACCAGAGGGAGTTAATATTGAAAGACATATCGATTCGATTGGACCAAACTCTTGGCGAAAGACTGCCAAAGCAATCAATAAAATGTCGCCCTCACTCGTTATCTTTCGCTACTGGACTCCATTTTTGGGGCCTTGTTTTGGAACGATTACGCGCTTGATCAAAACCAAATGTATAACTATCGTTGACAATGCCATCAGTCACGAGCCAAAATTTGGAGAGTCTTTTTTTCTCCGCTACATGCTGGCAGCACAAGACGGCGTGATTTCACTATCACATCACACTTCAAAACAACTGGACTTTATTAAATCAAAGCCATGTTTTACGCATCCGCACCCCATCAATAAAGGGCTTGCACCAGCGATTGAAAAAGAAAAAGCAAGATCGATTCTTGGGTTGGATAACAATGCGTCTGTTGTCCTGTTTTTTGGGTTGATAAGAAAATACAAAGGCGTGGGGCTATTGATTGAAGCAATTGCTAAACTCAAAAATCAAATCCCTGATCTGCGTGCTTTGATCGTTGGCGAGCCCTATATTCCGATAACATCGTATTTAAAACAAACAAAAGAACTTGGCGTCGAAGAAATCATAAGCTTTCACACTTCATATGTTGAGGATAAGGATGTTGGGGTATGGTTTTCTGCCTGTGATTGCGTTGTACAACCCTATCAAGCAGCAAGTCAAAGTGGAATTACACCAATGGCATTGCATTATCAACGTCCGATGGTCGTTACGGATGTTGGCGGGTTGTCTGAAGGGTTAGACATGCCAGTAGCTAAAATCGTTTCTCCATTTGCAAGTTCCATCGCAACTGGCTTGGAGACGATTTTGAAAGCAGATTTCACTTCGAAAGAAGATTTTGCTTCGCACCTAGAGGAGAGAAGTTGGAAAAGTTTTGCCCAAAAAATCCTCACTTTTGCACAATCTTTGTAGCATCAACCAAAATCGTTATTATGAAAACACTTATCACCTACTTTTTCACTGGACTCATTTACCTTCTGATGTCATCTTGCAATATCGCACCGCCAAAAATGATTTACAATTCCAACCGCGTAGGGCTGCCAAATTCGATAGACCTTCAAGAATATAAAACAGCTTATTTCGCATCAGGGTGTTTTTGGTGTGTAGAAGCCGTTTATGAAAGTGTATATGGTGTTTCGGAAGTGATTTCTGGATATGCTGGCGGAACCACCGTGAACCCCAATTACCAACAAATTGGAACTGGGCGAACTGGCCATGCTGAGACTGTTGAGGTATATTACGACCCGAGTAAAGTAGACTTTAAAACGCTTCTAGCTGTTTTTTTTAACTCCCACGATCCAACGACAAAGAATCGACAAGGACCCGACACAGGAACACAATATCGCTCCATTGCTTTTTACACTGACGATAGTGAAAAGAAAATTATTGAAGACTATATTTCAGAGTTGACCCGCGATCAGGTGTTTGACAAACCGATTGTGACTGAAATCAAGCCACACACCGTATTTTATAAAGCTGAAGAATACCATCAGGATTTTGAAAAACTAAATCCGCTTCACCCCTATGTACGTCAGATTTCCATTCCTCGATTGAATCGATTTAAGGCAACAAGCCCTGAGATTTTAAAAGAGTCAAAATAGAAACATTCTGATTTTAAGGTAGTAAATACCGGCGAGACGTTTGCGCAAATACAAAACCAATCGTTGATCCTAAAAGAGCACCACAAATGATATCGATGGGGTAATGTACGCCAACATATACTCTACTGTATGCAACAATAGCTGCCCACAGAACCAGCCAACGCATGGCAGGAGATATAGTTTTAAAAAATGTGACAAAGAAAATAGCTAAGGCAAAAGAGTTTGAGGAATGGCCAGAGAAAAATCCATACAGCCCGCCACACCGATTTTTTACCAATCGCATCAAGGGTGCAATATCAGGGTCATGACAAGGGCGCAATCGTGCGAATCCATCTTTAAACAAATTAGTAATTTGATCTGTACAAGTGATCAATAAAGCAATGGTAAAGACAACCCACAGCCCTTTTTTCCAACCAATTTTTCGAAATGTAAAAATCAACAGTACAACATAAAGCGGAATCATATTGAACTTGTCGGTCATAAACAGCCAAAATCCATCCCAAGATTCAGATCCGAGAGCATTTAGATACAGAAAGAGTTGTTCATCAAGTTGAATCACTCGTAAGATGATATTTGTTGATCATAAAATTGGGTAGCTTGTTCAATCCAATGTGCTACTTCTTGCGTTGCGATTTCTTTGTCTTCAGCAGTAAAGGACTCCCACCACTCGATCTCATCGTTTTGAAGGTTGATCACAAAGCGAGGGAAAGTGGTGTGGATCACAAAAATAGCTTCTAGATGTTCGGATGAATCGGCTAGAAGAAATTCAGGTAGTTGTTCCATTGTTACGAATAAGTTTGTTGGTCTGATATAAAAAACGAAGATACAACAACAAGGAAGATGCTACCAAACCAGATAAAAGTCCAATCCAAACCCCAAAAGCTCCTAGGGGCGTATACAGACCCAAGTAAACCATCGTTGTAAATCCAACCAAGCCGTAGGAAGCAAAGCATATCCAAGTGGGAACAATCACGTCTTGCAGTCCGCGAAGTGCACCAAGGGCAACGACTTGAGCCCCGTCAAAAATTTGAAAGAAAGCAGCAACTAAGAATAAGGAAGATGCAATAGTAGCGACTTCTACTACATCGGTTGCTGTTGAAGATTCGAGATACAACCAAGGAAAAGCATCCTTGGCAAAAATAAAAACCAATGCAAAGACGATATCAATCAGTAAAGTCAATAAAAAAACAGACTGTGAAATCCGTCTGAGTTCTACAAATGCACCCAAACCCTTTTGGTTCCCAACTCGTATCATCGCTGCAACACTGAGTCCCATGGCCACCATAAAGGTCATGGAAGAAATATTGAGGGCAATTTGATTTGCAGCTTGTTCATTTTTACCCAAGAGTCCGCATACCCAAATCGCAGAAGTGAAAAACGCAACCTCAAAAAGCATTTGAAGAGCAGATGGAAATCCCAAGCGAAAGAGCTTATGCATTTGAATTTTGGAATATGCCATTTGCCATGTCCCTTTGATATAATATGATAAACGTTTGTGATAGCGAATCAAAACAATCAATGCAAAAAGCATCACTAATCGAGAGATGAGTGTTCCAACTGCTGCGCCTGTCACACCCCATTCTGGAAAACCCCATTTACCAAAAATCAATACATAATTGACAAGCACATTGACCACGTTTGCAAGCACAGTGGCATACATGGAGTAGCGAGTAAGTGACATTCCATCCGTAAACTGTTTAAATGCCTGAAAAACAACCAGAGGAAAAAGAGAAAGAGAGACCCATTTCAAATACGGGAATGCCAATTCGACAACTTCTTCTGGTTGCCCCATAGAAAACATCAGGTTGCGGGAAAGGTAAACCGATAAAAACAGTGCCAAACCCAAAGCCAAACACCACAGTAAGCCATGATAAAAGATCGACTTGACCTCTTCTGGACGTTTGGCTGCGTCTCCCTCGGCAACCAGTGGAGTAATCGCAGTTGAAAATCCAATCCCTACAGACATCGCAATAAATATAAAGCTATTGCCGAGTGAGATTGCTGCCAATTCAGCAGTCCCCAGTTGCCCCACCATTACATTGTCAATAAACTGAACAAAGGTGTGACCCAACATTCCGATTATGACTGGATAGGACAGTTTTAGGTTGTAAGAAAACTCTTTGGTGTATGCCGTAAGATTCAAATCCGTCTGATTATTTGTTTTCTAGAGGTGATCCACCCACAAGACCATAGGTGTCATACAAATAAATGAGAGAAGTCAGTGTGGCAGCACCCAATTCAAGTTCTCTTTTATTTACAGCATTAAAGGAGTCGGTTGCAGCATGATGGTGGTCAAAGTAACGTTGGGAATCGGGGCGCAGTCCAGCCAACACATTGGTTTTGGTTTTCAGTGGACCAATATCTGCTCCACTCCCACCCTTTTCAAAGTAATGAATCAAATACGGCTTAAACAAGGGTTCCCATGATTGAACCTGTTCAAATTCGTAATCTGGAAGGTCAAAATTAAATCCTCTTGGGGTAAATCCCCCTGCATCCGATTCGAGAGCGAAAATATGTGTTTCCCCTTTCAAAGCAGCCATTTCGGCATACTTACGTCCTCCTCGGAGACCGTTTTCCTCGTTCATAAACATTACCACACGAATTGTACGCTGGGGCTTGTAGTCCAACTCTTTAAAAAGGCGTAACACTTCCATAGACTGTACACAGCCCGCGCCGTCGTCATGGGCACCATCGCCAATATCCCAAGAATCGAGATGACCGCCTACCAAAATAATTTCATCTGGATAGGTTGACCCCGTGATTTCACCGATCACATTGTATGACAATACATCCTCATACTGTTTACACTGTTGGCGAAATAAAAACTTGAGCTTTGGAGCAATTTTCAGAAGATTACTCAACTTCTCAGCTGCGTTGGTACTAATTGCAGCAGCGGGAATGCGCTGGCTCACTGGCTGGTCACCATAACTCATGGCTCCTGTATGAGGGTAATCGTCCAGACGAAGACTCATCGAACGCACGATGACGCCTATCGCGCCGTATTGACTGGCCTCGCGGGCTCCATCATAGCGTTGATTCACACAACCCCCATAGGCAGAGAAGGTGCTGATCAAATCCGCTTGCATCGGGCGATTGAAAAACACAATTTTTCCATCGATATTTTCTCGTCCCAAGACAGCGAGTTCCTCAAAATTTTGCACTTCTACCACCTGGGCTTTTAATCCAACTGATGGAGTAGCTACTGATCCACCTAGAGCAGTAATCGGGACGTTGAAAGTCACCCCCGGCTCAGTTTCAATCAACGCAAATTCTTTTGGACCACGAACCCATTTTGGTACCAATACGGGCTGTAACCACACCTTGTCGAGAGATAGCTTTTCCAATTCTTTCTTTGACCATTCTACGGCACGTTCGGCATTGAGAGAACCCGAAAGACGTCCGCCAATTTGGTTGGTCAGATAGTCTAGCCAGTCATAAGCCTGGCCATTGAGCAAAGCCGTTTTATAAATCGATTTTAACATCAAGGAATCTCTTTGCTGCTGGGCATAGGAAAAGCATACCACTAATAAGAGAATAAAAAGCGTGAATTTTTTCATGATAATCAGTAGATTTAGTGGTTGACATACTGTTTGACTGCGTCTGCAGTGATGCGATCATCAGAAAGAATATGGAGTCGTTCAACTACATTTCGAAGCTGCCTCACGTTTCCCGTCCAATTCATTTCTGTGAGAAGCTGCATGGCCCCCTCTTCAATCGACTTAAACGGCGTCAAAGCAGCGTTGAAATGATCGATCAATAGTGGGATGTCCGATCGCCGGTCATTTAATGGTGGTACTTGTATTTCGATAACAGCCAATCGATGAAATAAATCCTCACGGAAACGTCTGGCATTAATTTCTTCCATTAGATTTTTATTGGTAGCTGTGACCACTCTCACATCAACAGAAATGTCTTTATCACTTCCCACACGCTGAACCTTGTGCTCTTGAAGGGCACGTAAGACTTTGGCCTGCGCTGGCAAACTCATATCACCAATTTCGTCTAAAAACAACGTACCGCCGTGAGCCGCTTCAAACCTTCCCTTTCGATCTTTATGTGCAGAAGTAAACGCCCCTTTGACATGACCAAATAATTCACTTTCGATAAGCTCCGAAGGGATCGCTGCACAATTCACTTCCACAAAAGGACCTTTATAACGAAGACTGTGTTTGTGAATGGCATCAGCAATTAACTCCTTGCCGCTCCCATTAGGGCCTTGCACCAAGACGCGAGCTTGTGTGGGTGCGACTTTAGAAATCAACTTATGAATTCGCTGCATAGCACCAGACTCTCCAACCATTTGTTGGGATACATTTGGTTTTTTTACTGCCCTTTGAACAGGTGCTGGCTGGGATTTCGATTGCAGGGCACTTCTGACCGTTGATAACAAATGATTGAGATCAGGAGGTTTTGAAATATAATCAAACGCACCCATACGCATGGCCTTAACTGCTGTTTCCAGATTCCCATGACCAGAGATCATAACGACAGGTGTTGTAGGAGTGTGATTTCGAATAAAATCTAGCACCTCAATCCCATCCTTTTTTGGCATTTTGATATCGCAGAGGATAAGATCAAACTCTTGTTCTTTAACCGTTGAGATTCCCTCTTGCCCATCCATGGCATCGGTAAATTGATAGGATTGATTATCTTCCTGTAAAACCTTTTTTAACACCCGACGAATGCTATCCTCGTCTTCAATAAGTAGAATATTCGACATATTATGTGGAACGAATTACGCGTTGCGGGAATGGGATTTCGATCTTATGCTCTGCAAAGGCCTCATAGATCGAAAATCGAATATCACTTTGAATCGGAACGGCTTTAAAGCTGTTTTTCAGCGAAAAGATAATTTCAAAATCGAGACTGCTTTCTCCAAAGTTTTGAAACAAAACTGTAGGTGGTGGTGTTTTCAACACCGCACTGTGTTTTTCTGCGATATCGATCAATATTTTAGTGACTAGTTTAACATCTGTTCCGTAAGCAACACCAACTGCTACACGCTCTCTGGTAATTTTTCCATTTTCTGTCCAATTGTAAAGAGTGTTCGTCAAGTAAAGATGATTCGGAATCACCAAAACCTTATTGTCAATCGTTACTGCGCGCGTTGTTCGAAGTGTGATGTTTTCAACTTTTCCCACCTTCCCGTCAACTTCAATAATATCCCCAACATGAACCGATTGATCAATCAGGATAAAAACCCCTGAAATGATATCTTGAAAAAAGGTTTGAAGGGCAAATCCAATCCCTACCAACAAGGCGGCAGAAGCAGCAAAAATTGCAGTGAGCTCAACACCCATATTTTGTAGAGCCAAAAGAATGATGATCGTGTAGATACTGTAATTGAGAAAGCCAAAAATAGGTTTAAACTTCCCTTTTCGCTCAGGCGTAAAGTTGCGAGAAACAATTCTTTTAAAGAGACGAAGGATTAATCTGGCAGCAAAAAAAACAAGAAGAAAAATGAGAAAAAGTTTCAGATTGAAACTCAAGCCGCCAAACGACAGATTCCTGGTGAAGAAATCAAAAAATCTTTCCATTCAACGAAAGTACAAAATGATTGTAAAATAAAACCCACCCTTAATAGAAATTAAGGATGGGAAAAAATTGCTATGAAAAAGAAAAATTAACTATAGAATAATCTATCGTTGGTTCAAATATAGCACAAATTTTAATTGCTGACTGGTTTTTTTTATGAAAACATGTCTTTTACCTTATCAAAGAAGGATTTTTCTCCTTTTTTCGGGTCCGGTACAAAATGTTCATTTGTACGCATTGACTCAAAAAACTGTTTTTGTTCTTTTGACAGGTGTTGTGGAGTCCATACATTGACATGAACAAGCAAATCCCCGGTACCATATCCATTCAAGCTTGGGATTCCTTTTCCTTTTAAACGCAAGATTTTTCCGGATTGAATTCCAGCTTCTAATCGAATCCGAACAGACCCCCCTACCGTTTCGATTTCTTTGGATGCGCCCAAAATGGCTTCTGGCAAGCTCACATATAAATCCATATGAAGATTGTCACCCTCTCGACTGAGTGATTGATGGTTTTGTACCTGTACCAAAACGATTAAATCCCCAGAAATCCCATTAGCGGGAGCATCATTTCCTTTTCCTGACATTTTGAGTTGTATTCCATCTTCCACACCTGGAGGAATATTGACAGACACCATCTCTTCTTTGCTGATCAGTCCATTTGTATCTGATCCCGATGGTCGATTGACAAGTGACTGTCCAGAGCCACCACATGTCGAACAGGTTGATGCCGTTTGCATCCTACCGAGTACCGTGTTGGTCACACGCATGACTTGCCCTGTACCGTTACACGTTGGACAAGTTGAAAATCGCGCTTCTGGTGCTTGAATTTTTCGTTTGACTTTAATTTTCTTTTCAACGCCCAAAACCACTTCTTCGAGAGACAAATTAACCCGTACCCGAAGGTTGGTACCTTTTACTGTGCGTCTTCCACCTCCGCCAAAACCGCCGAAACCTCCGCCAAAAGCACTGCCAAAAATATCTCCAAATTGGCTAAAAATGTCTTCCATGTTCATACCACCACCGCCAAATCCCTGACCTCCTTCAAAGGCAGCATGGCCAAATCGATCATATTGCTCACGCTTTTCCTGATCGCTGAGAATCTCATAAGCTTCTGCTGCTTTCTTGAACTCCTGTTCTGCTTTGGTATCTCCTGGATTTTTATCTGGGTGAAATTGAATCGCCTTTTTACGATATGCCTTTTTGATTTCGTTTACCGAAGCCGATTTAGAAACCCCTAATATTTCGTAATAGTCTTGTTTCATTTTATCGTAATTATTATTAATTTCCGACAACTACCTTGGGGTAACGTATAATTTTTTCACCGAGCTTATAACCCGTTCCAACAACATCTACAATTTTGCCTTTCAACTTGTCTTCTGGAGCTGGAATTTGTGTGATTGCCTCGTGTAATTCTGCATCAAAATCATCTCCTTGACTAACTTCCATCTTGGCCAAGCCCTGATTTTGTAAGGTGTCAATCAGCTTGTTATAGATCAGCTCAATTCCTTGTAACTGATCTTGCTTTTCTGACTTTTTAATTTCTGCCAAGGCTCGTTCAAAATCATCAACGACAGCAAGTAGTGCTGTTACAACCTCTTGTGATGCGGTTTTATAAAGCTCTAAACGCTCTTTTGAGGTTCTTTTTTTATAGTTTTCAAACTCGGCAAACAATCGTAAAAATTGATTTTTTTCTTTCTCTACTTCCGATGTGAGTTCATCGATTTTGGTTTGAAGATCCTCTTGATTCCTTTTTTTTACCGACGTGTTTTTTGTGTTTTTCTTAGAGTTGGTTTTCGCCATCACTATATTTTAAAAAATATAGGGGCAAAAGTAACGCCAAAAGTAGAATTCTGCCAATTTGACATCAATTCATTTATCTTTTGCAATCAAATCGGCTACACAAGTAGAGATTTCAGGGAACTGATACGGGTATTGACTGCCCAACAGCCGTTCTGGCTTGGCATAAATGCTATCATATACCAATTTGTACATTTTGCCCAAAGCAATTGACATAAAAAACTTTGGGATCCCAGGTAAAAACTGTGGTGCGCCTACCTCTTTGGCGATGGTTTGAATCAAATCGCGCTGACGCACTGGATTTGGAGCTGTAGCATTGATGTAACCCTCTAATTTGTTTTGCAAACAATAATCAAACACACCAACCAAATCGTCGATATGGATCCACGACTGCCATTGTTGCCCATTGCCAAACCAAGCGCCTAGTCCCCACCGAGTCGGTAATGATAATGGAACAAAAGCGCCGCCTTTACTAGATAGCACTAAACCAATACGCAATATGGTTGTTTTGCAAGATAGCATTTCAAACTGTTTGGTTTCTTCTTCCCATTGACGAACAACCTCACCATCAAAGTCGTTTGAAAAACTTGTGTCTGACTCGGAATATTTCCGTTCAAAATCACTGGGATAAATCCCAATGGCTGAAGCATTGATAAGTTGTGGTTTTTGATCGGTTTGCTTTACAGCATCAAATAATAACCTTGTAGACTGCATGCGACTCTTAAGAATTGAACGCTTGTTTTTTGCTGTCCAGCGTTGATTGATTTTTGCCCCCGCAAGGTTAATGATTGCATTGACCCCTTCTAAAGCGCGTTGATCGATTTGCATATTTTTGGGAGACCATTGAAAAACTCGGGTTTGAGCGTCATCAGTTTGCCAAGGGTTTCTTGTAGTCAAAATGTGAAGGGAATGCCCTTTGGTAAGTAAGTGACTGCACAGTTGTGTGCCGATTAAACCCGTTGCGCCCGTAACAAGAATTCTCATTTTTTTTTACAAAATTAAGAAGCTAACGGTTTTCAAACTACAACTTTTCGTAATTTTGTTGTAAAAATACAACAATGATAATACGCCCTATCCAAAAGTCTAAAATTGAATCTGTTGATTTCGACAACTTGTCTTTTGGGACAATCTTTTCCGATCATATGTTTGTTTGTGATTATGCTGATGGAGCATGGGGCGAGCCAGAAATTATCCCATATGCGCCTATACAACTCGATCCATCGGCCAGTGCCCTACACTATGGACAAGCCATTTTTGAGGGAATGAAGGCCTACAAAGACGACCATGGAGAAGTGTGGCTTTTTCGCCCCGATCAAAACATCAAACGCCTCAACAAATCTGCAGAACGTTTGGCAATTCCTCAATTTCCAGATAATTTGTTCTTGGAAGGTCTCCATAAGCTAATTGATTTAGACAGAGATTGGGTACAATCAGGAACTGGAAACTCTCTTTACATCCGCCCTTTTATGTTTGCCAGTGAGGCCTGTGTGCAGGCGTCTCCTGCGAAAGAGTATCGTATTATGATCATCTGTGCGCCTGTTTCTAGCTATTACAATAGTGGTGAAGTGCGCGTAAAAATCGCTGATCACTTTAGCCGTGCACCCCAAGGAGGTACTGGCTATGCCAAAGCAGCAGGAAATTACGCAGGTCAATTTTACCCCACGCAGCTGGCTATTGATGAAGGATATCAGCAGATCATCTGGACGGATGCTGCTACCCATCAATATATCGAGGAAGCAGGTACGATGAATTTGTTTTTCTATATTGGAGATAAGCTGATTACAGCTCCAACCTCAGATAGCATTTTGGATGGTGTGACGCGAAAAAGTGTTCTTGAACTTGCAAAAGATCATGGGATTGAAGTCGAAACGCGTCAACTCTCTGTATCGGAACTCGTTGAGGCATCGAAAAACAACACCTTAAAAGAGGTTTTTGGATCAGGAACTGCAGTTGTGGTTTTACCAATTCACGGCTTTGGCTATAAAGGAGAAGACTTTCAACTTCCAAAATTAGAATATTCACTCGCTTTGAAATTAAAATCAGATCTGACTTCCATTCAATACAACCGCACTGACGATCCTTATGGATGGCGCGTGAAGGTCTAATCTATTGTTTTAGAATTTTTGCAATATCTGGCTTAAAGTAATTTGGCCCTTTTAAAACCTTTCCATCTTCCCGATAGATCGGTTTGCCATCGCTGCCGAGTTTACTCATGTTGCTGCGTTGAATTTCTTCAAATACCTCATCAATCACGTCTTGCATCCCATGCGTGATAATGGTTCCACAGAGAATGTATAACATGTCTCCCAAAGCATCTGCTACCTCGATCATATCCTTGTTTTTTATGGCATCGAGATATTCTTTATTTTCTTCATCCATCAACGAAAAACGCAAGTTCATGGTTGACTCGTCTATATCTGTAGTGGGTATGTTGTTGATCCCTAATCCAAAAGCTTTGTGAAATGCAGTGACTGCGGAAAGTTTATTCTTCATATTTTTGTTTTGCCTAAAATAAAACAATGTTTAGCACAGGACAACTTCTTTTTGCACTATTCTTTATTTTTGGATTTACCATACTAACGGTATGGAGTTATCGGAAAGACCGTGCCAAAAATCCCGTGTACTTTAAAGGAAGCATATGGGTGCTTGTCGGGTTTCTCATCTTTATTGGATTGCTATTATTCCTAAAAAGAGGGGTGTCATTATGAGAGAGTTGTTGTGGGTTTTTATTGGTGGTGGCTTGGGGAGTATCTGCAGATATTCGATTACCATAATATTAAAGCAAACCAATTCACTCTACCCTTGGCCGACCTTATTGGCAAATGCCATTGGTTCTTTGCTGATCGGGATTTTGGCTGATCAATGGATACGCAATACCTCTGCCCATTCAGCAAATACTCTGTTTTGGATTATCGGGTTTTGTGGTGGTCTGACCACATTTTCCGCTTTTGCCCTGGAAAACCTCACAATGTTTCGCACTTCTGGTAGTGTTTCATTACTTATCTATGCCAGCCTGACCTATTTTGTTTGCCTTGGAATGGTTGTGTTAGGTACTTCTTTGTCGAAGCTGATTTTTTAAAAATATCTCCTTTTTATTGCTTTATCCCCATAATATATGGCGTGTATTGATACATTTTTGGTGTTTTACGTACCCCACCCCATTAAATTTAAAGTATTTCTGAATTTATTATAGTATATTTTTTTAATACCCTAATATTTTAGGGGGTATAATTCAAAATATC
>Ga0233438_10000815_pt1 | contig 37561 bp, 37 predicted proteins | sample SI_123_September_FD_182720 | JGI IMG/M metagenome (GOLD analysis project Ga0233438, IMG submission 182720) | Seawater microbial communities from Saanich Inlet, British Columbia, Canada - SI_123_September2016_10_MG | ecosystem: Environmental > Aquatic > Marine > Inlet | place: Canada: British...
AAGCACCCCGCCAGCTATATGGAAGATTACTGGCGGGAGACCGTGGAAAAACCGGGAGCGCGGCGCGTCATTCCGATTCACTGGGACGACTTCACCCGTCCGCTGGACCAGCCGCTGGTCCCCTTGCCGAACCTGCTGGATGACTTTGCCGCCTCGATGAAATTCCTCAACGAGCGGGGCCGAACCTCCGGCATCGACATCAAGCTGCCTGAAGCTTTTGTCGCCTTTGATCCTTTTGAAAAATTGCCTGCGGCCAGGAACTGACCGATGGCCTGGGGCGGCGGCCGCGCCCGCAAAGCGGCTCAGAAATAATTTGGCGCTTTTATCTGCCGTTCATTTTGCAGCCATGGCGCGGCCACGAATTCGAACATACGCTATGTGTGTTGCAATCACTGTCCTGGAGGGACACCCATGCGTTATTTGAAACTTGCTTCGTTGACTGCCGCGACCCTTGCCCTCGGCCTGCTCGCGTCGTCGCCGTCGTTCTCTCAGGCGACCCAGCCGGCAACCGGCGGCAAGATGGCGCCCCCGCCCGCTGCGGCAACGGCACCGAAGGCCGACTCGAAGATGGCGCCTGCGGCCAAGGCCGACACCAAGACCGAACTGCTCGACATCAACTCCGCGTCTGCCGATCAGCTCAAGGCGCTCAAGGGCATCGGCGACGCCTACTCGGCCGCGATCATCAAGGGTCGCCCCTACAAGGGCAAGGACGAGCTGGTGCAGAAGAAGATCGTGCCTGAAAAGACCTACGCCGAGATCAAGGACAAGATTATCGCGAAGCAGAAGTAACCTGCCCTTCGCGAGTTGATCCAACGCACCGGCAGCAATGCCGGTGCGTTTTCCTGTTTTGCTAGCGCTTGGTGATATCACCGCGCTCGATGTCGCTCGCTTCATCGGTCGCGGGTTCTATCTGATAGCGCTTGATTAGCGAGGCTTGTGCCATCGCAAAGATCGCCGTGATCGGGAGCACGCCGAACGCCTTGAACGACACCCAGAAATCCGTGCTCTGGGTGCGCCAGATGATTTCATTAAGCACCGCCATGCCCGCGAAGAAAAACATCCAGCGGATGGTCAGCAGCCGCCAGCCTTCCGGCGTCAGGTTGAACATCTGGTCGAACATGATGGCGATGAACGAACGCCCGAGCAGCAGACCAATGCCGAGCGCGGCTGCAAACAGCGCGTAGATGATCGTCGGCTTGAGCTTGATGAACATCTCGTCGTGAAAGAACAGTGTCAGCCCGCCGAACACCAGCACGATCACCGCCGTGACGATGGCCATCAGCGGCACATGCCGCGTCACCACGTAGGACGCGATAATCGCGGTCACGATCGCGACCATGAATGCGCCGGTGGCGACGAACAGCCCGAACTTCGCATTCGCCCCGAAGAAGATGATCAGCGGACCCAGTTCGGTGGCAAGCTTGAACAGCGGATGCGGCGCGGGTTTTTCCGAAGCGGCCATGCTCAATTATCCTGTCCTGCGATCGCGCGGGCGAAGTCGCGCGCGGTGAACGGCGCGAGATCGTCGATCCCTTCCCCGACGCCAATGAAATGCACCGGCAGCTTGTACTTTTCCGACAGCGCTACGAGGATGCCGCCACGCGCCGTGCCATCGAGCTTGGTCATCACCAACCCCGTGACGCCCGCCGTCTTGTGAAACGCGTCGACCTGCGACAGCGCATTCTGGCCAACCGTTGCATCGAGCACCAGCAGCACGGCATGCGGCGCGCTTGAATCGACCTTGCCGATCACGCGCCGCACTTTCTCGAGCTCAACCATCAGTTCAGTCTTGTTCTGCAGGCGTCCCGCGGTATCGATCAGCAGCACATCCATGGCCTGCGCCCTTGCGGCTTCCACCGCCTCGAAGGCGAGACTTGCCGAATCCGAGCCCTGCGCGCGGGCCACCACCGGAACCTTGTTGCGCTCGCCCCATACCTTCAACTGCTCGATGGCGGCGGCGCGGAACGTATCGCCTGCGGCCAGCATGACCTTACGGCCTTCTGCGGAGAGTTTCGCGGCGAGCTTGCCGATGGTGGTAGTCTTGCCGGAGCCGTTGACGCCGACCACGAGAATGACGAATGGCTTTTGTGCGGCGTCAATTTCCAGCGGCTTCGCCACGGGGCCAAGCACCTTCTCGACTTCGGTCGCAACAATTGTCGTCACATCCTCTGCCGATACCGACTTGTCGTAGCGGCCCTTACCGACGGCCTCCGCGATACGCGCCGCAACCTCGGTTCCAAGGTCGGCGCGCAACAGCACATCCTCGATATCGTCGAGCATGGCGCGATCAAGCTTCCGCTTGGTGACGAGATCGGCCACCGCCGTGCCGAGCGAACTCGACGTACGCTTGAGGCCCGCAGAGAGCCTGCGCCACCAGCTTTGTTTGGGTTCTTGCGTGCTGTCGTTCATGCGGAGGGTGTGTTAGCTGTTTCGCCGCTGAAACGAAAGTCAACATTGGCCCATGGATACGCCGCAACCGACACCTGAGGAAATGCAGGCCCGCGTGCTTCACCGCGACGGGCTGATACTGGTGATCGACAAGCCGGCCGGGATCGCCGTGCATAAAGGGCCAAAAGGCGGCCCCAATCTCGAAGCCTCGTTCGACGCGCTACGCTACGGCCTGCCGCGGCCGCCAGTGCTGGCCCACCGGCTCGACCGCGACACCTCGGGCTGTCTCGTGCTGGGACGTCATCGCAAGGCCACCGCCTCGCTTGGCCTGCTGTTCAAGCACGGGAAGATCGACAAGACCTACTGGGCCGTGGTCGAAGGCGGCCCCGATGCGAGTGAAGGCGAGATCGATATTGCGCTGGGACGTTTGGACGCTGAGCGGGGTTGGTGGCAGAAGCCGGACCCGAACGGCCTGCCGTCAAAGACGACATGGCGCGTGCTGGGACGCGGCCAGGATGAAAGAGGAGCGCGCCTGACCTGGCTCGCCATGGAGCCGATCACCGGCCGCACCCACCAGTTGCGCGTGCATTGCGCGGCGAGCGGCTGGCCCATCGTCGGCGATAACATCTATGGCAACGGGCCGCGCTTCGGCGAACCATCGCTGCATCTGCATGCGCGCGAAATCGTCATACCGCTGTCGAAGAACAAGCCGCCGGTGCGTGTTGTCGCACCCGCACCCGCACATCTCCACCAACGGCTCCGGGCGTGCGGATGGAACGGCGAGGAAATTTTGGATGAGCCCGCGATAAGCTCTGCGATCTGAGCCAGCTTCTATTCGTCATTGCCGGGCTTGACAAGTTGAGTTCGTGGCAACCCCGTGCGCACAAACAAAAAGGGCTCCGGAAACTCCGGAGCCCTGATTGGTTTCAGCGATGAGGCGCTTACTTGTCGCGCTTCTTGAGAGCGTTGCCGAGAATGTCGCCCAGTGTCGCGCCCGAATCGGACGAGCCGTACTGTGCGATGGCTTCCTTCTCTTCAGCGACTTCAAGCGCCTTGATCGAGACCTGCACCTTGCGCGCCTTCTTGTCGAACTGGATGACGCGGGCGTCAACCTTTTCGCCAACTGCGAAGCGCTCGGCGCGCTGGTCGCCGCGATCGCGGGCAAGCTCAGAACGCTTGATGAAGGTGGTGAAGTCGGTGCCGGTGATCTGAACTTCGATACCGGCTTCCTTCACCTCGATGATTTCGCAGGTCACGACGGCGCCCTTCTTGACGTCGCCTGGTTCTGCGAACGGGTCGCCCTCGAGCTGCTTCACGCCGAGCGAGATGCGTTCCTTCTCGACATCGACGTCGAGCACCACGGCCTTGACCATGTCGCCCTTCTTGAAGTTGTCGATGACCTGTTCGCCCGGCTGTTTCCAGTCGAGGTCGGACAGATGGACCATGCCGTCCACTTCGCCGTCGAGGCCGAGGAACAGACCGAACTCGGTCTTGTTCTTGACTTCGCCTTCAACGACCGCACCCACCGGATACTTCTCGACAAAGACTTCCCAAGGATTGCGCATGGTCTGCTTGAGACCGAGCGAAATGCGGCGCTTGGCCGAATCCACTTCGAGAACCTGCACTTCGACTTCCTGCGAGGTCGAAACGATCTTGCCGGGGTGCATGTTCTTCTTGGTCCACGACATTTCCGAGACGTGGATCAGGCCTTCGATGCCCGGCTCCAGTTCGACGAATGCGCCGTAGTCGGTGATGTTGGTGACGCGTCCGGTGAAGCGCGAGTTCAGCGGATACTTCGCCTCGATGCCCTGCCATGGATCGTCCAGCAGCTGCTTCATGCCGAGAGAAATACGGTGGGTCTCGTGATTGATCTTGATGATCTTCACCTTGACCGTCTGGCCGATGGCAAGCACCTCGGTCGGATGGTTGACGCGGCGCCATGCGATATCGGTGACGTGCAGCAGACCGTCGATGCCGCCGAGGTCAACGAACGCACCGTAGTCGGTGATGTTCTTGACGACGCCGTCGATGACCTGACCCTCTTCGAGGTTCTGCACCAGCTCCTGACGCTGTTCGGCGCGGGTCTCTTCGAGAACCGTGCGGCGCGACACCACGATGTTGCCCCGGCGGCGATCCATCTTGAGGATCTGGAACGGCTGCGAGTTGTTCATCAGCGGTGCGACGTCGCGGATCGGACGAATGTCGACCTGCGAGCGCGGCAGGAAGGCGACAGCGCCGTCGAGATCGACGGTAAAGCCACCCTTGACCTGATTGAAGATAACGCCGTGAACCTTCTCGTTGTTGTTGAAGGCCTTCTCGAGCTTGCCCCAGCTTTCTTCGCGGCGCGCCTTGTCGCGCGACAGCACGGCTTCGCCGAGTGCGTTCTCGATCCGGTCGAGGAACACCTCGACTTCGTCGCCGACCTTGAGGTCGCTCTCACGGCCCGGGCCGTTGAATTCGCGGAGAGCCACGCGGCCCTCGGTCTTCAGGCCGACGTCGATGACGGCCATGTCTTTTTCAATTGCAACAACCTTGCCCTTGATGACGGAGCTTTCCTGCAGATTGCCGCCTGCAAAGGACTCGTCGAGCATCGCGGCGAAATCGTCGCGGGAAGGATTATATGAAGTAGCAGTCGAAGCCATTTGTTCTCCAAATGCGGAATGCCGGCAGCGGGGTTAAGGGCGTATCGCGCATCCAGTGCCAAAGGTCCGCAACCTTTGACGACCGCTTCCGCAAAGAGGAATTGCGACAGCGGGCCGGCGTGTGCCTGCACGAACGATACGGTGCAAAATTGGATTGCCGCGCGTGAAGCGCGTGGTCTGCTGTCCGGAGCTGAGACGAAAATCGACCTCAAAAACCGGGAGCGGGCATTCCTCCAATGACGGCGGGGACTATGCCCTCGGCCGGCCCGCTCGGACGGCCTCGACAATGTCGATGGCAGCTCGGACGCCGCTCTCTATATCCAACTGAGAGTTATCCAGCAAGTATGCATCCGGAGCCGCTTTTAAAGGCGCTGTAGCCCGGTTCTGGTCGCGTTCGTCGCGCTTCAGGATGTCCGCCAGCACCGCCGCCTCATCCGCCGCCTCGCCCCGGGCACGGGCCTCCAGGGTTCTGCGGCGAGCCCGGACATGGGGGTCCGCCACGACAAAGATCTTCACATCGGCATCCGGGCAGATCACGGTTCCGATATCGCGGCCATCCAGAACCGCTCCCGGCGGATCCGCTGCAAACTGCCGCTGAAAGTTGATAAGTACTTCCCTGACCTTGGGAATTGCCGAGACAACCGAGGCCGCGTCGCCCACTTTCTGGGTTTTCAGGACCGGATTGCCGAACTTTTCGGGGTCGAGTTCCATAGCCGCTGCGACGGCGAGGGCCTCGTTGGTCAGATCGGCCCCCATTTCCAGAAGCGCCTGAGCGACCGCACGGTAGATCACGCCGGTATCGAGATGGCGGTACCCGTAATGATGGGCGAGGCGCTTGCCGAGCGTACCTTTTCCGGAAGCCGCCGGACCGTCGATGGCGATGATCATGAGAAATCCGCTCCCAGGCCACGCATCATCGGAATGAAATCCGGGAAGCTGGTTGCGATGAATCCGGTGTCGTCGATTTTCACCGGCGCGTCCGACGCCGTGCCCATCACCAGCGCCGACATCGCGATGCGATGATCCATGTGGGTCGCGACGAGACCGCCGCCGGGCACGTGACCCTTGCCCACCACGATCATGTCATCGCCGGAAATCTGCACCTCAACGCCGTTGACGCGCAGCATGTCAGCTGTCGCTTCAAGCCGGTCGGATTCCTTGACGCGCAATTCCTGCAGGCCGCGCATCGTCGTGACGCCTTCTGCGAAGGCCGCGGCCACCGCGAGCACAAGATACTCGTCGATCATCGAGGGCGCGCGTTCCGGCGGCACCGTCACGCCCCGCAGTTGCGACGCGCGCACGCGGAATTGCGCCATCGGCTCGCCGGCATCATTGCGCTGATGGCTTTCCTCGATGGAGGCGCCCATTTCGCGCAATGTCGTGAAAAGCCCTGTCCGCAAGGGGTTTGTCATGATGTCGGTGAGAGTGACATCCGATTCAGGCACGATCAGCGCCGCGACAATGGGAAACGCAGCCGACGACGGATCTGCCGGCACGACGACATTTGCGCCGTGCAATTCGGGTTGCCCCGTCAGCGAAATCTTGCGGCCATGGGCGCCCTCTTTGACGGTGACCACGTGCGCGCCGAAATGCATCAGCATCAGTTCGGTATGGTCGCGGCTCGCTTCCTGCTCGATCACCGTTGTGATGCCCGGCGCTGACAATCCCGCCAATAGCACCGCCGACTTGATCTGCGCCGATGCCACTGGCGTGCGGTAGACCACCGGCAGCGGATCGCGCGCGCCTTGCAGCGTCATCGGCAACCGTCCGCCGTCCCCGCTTAACGTGACGCGTGCGCCCATCAATTCCAATGGATCGAGAATCCGGCGCATCGGCCGACCGCGAAGCGAGGCGTCGCCATCGAACGTCGCCGCGATCGGACATCCTGCGACCGCACCCATGGCAAGACGGCACCCAGTGCCGCTGTTGCCGAAATCGAGCGGGGCATCCGGCGCCTTGAAGCCGCCGACGCCGACGCCGCGCACCGACCAGGCTCCCTCACCGGTGCGCTCGACCCGCGCACCGAGCGCTGCCATGGCCTTGGCGGTATTGAGAACGTCCTCGCCCTCCAGAAGGCCAGAAATCCGGGTCTCGCCAACCGCCAGCGCGCCCAGAATCAGGGCCCGGTGGGAGATTGATTTGTCGCCCGGAACGCGAACACGGCCGCTGAGGGCGCCCGCCGCACGCGATTCCAGCGGGGTTGGGTGGTCGGAATGGGTCAAGATGGCATTTTCCTTGTGTAGAGCGGGCTCCTACCATGGGCTTTACGGAACGTCACGGGCCGGTCATTTATCCCCCAAACCGCTATTGACAGCGGCGGCGCAACTAGCCAAGTGAAGCACCGCTTTTTCAAGACATCCTCAGGACTATAAACCGTGGCCAAAGCCGATCTCGGAACCAAGCGCATTTGCCCGACCACGGGCAAAAAGTTCTATGACCTCAACAAGAACCCGGTGATTTCGCCGTATACTGGCGAGATCGTGCCCATCGCACCGGTTCCGCCGCCACGGACACGCGCCGACGCTGCCGCACGGGCTGCCGCAGCCAATGCCGCCAGCATCGTGCCAGAGCCCGCCGAGGCGGAAGAATTGGTCTCGCTGGAAGAGGCCGACGCCGAAGAGAACAGCGGCAAGGTCAAGGCCGTGCTGCCGGAATCCGAGGACGACATCGAAGTCGATGAGACCCTCACCGACGACGACGATGATGATTCGACCTTCATCGCCGAGGACGAGGAAGACGACGAAGACGTCACTGACATCATCGGTGATGTCTCGGGCGATGAAGAGACTTGAGATAAATCCTCAAGTGTGATTTTTCGGTCCGGCGCGCGACGCGCGCCGATTCAGATAACCCGCGCAGTCCCATCGCGCGGCAAGGTGTTCGGGGCCATAGCTCAGCTGGGAGAGCGCTTGCATGGCATGCAAGAGGTCGGCGGTTCGATCCCGCCTGGCTCCACCAACCCTCTCAACGAAACTAGCACTCGTGTTTTGTTGCAAACCGCGTTCGCTCACTGAACAGAGCGGCAGCGCAGCATGCGCGCGCGCATGGATGCCAACCGGCGCGGATATTGACGGCACTGTCCGAATTCTTTCAATGTGACCGCAGGCTGCAACTCCAGCAGCATCGTCTTCAAAATTTTCGCTGATTGAAGGTTGACCCCATGACATCTCAAACCGCGACCGGTGCAATGGCCGGACTGCGCGTCGTCGATTTGACGCGCGTGCTCGGCGGTCCCTACTGCACACAGATTCTCGCCGACCACGGCGCGGATGTCGTGAAGGTCGAACCGCCGGCCGGTGACGAGACCCGCGATTGGGGCCCTCCGTTCCACGACGACGATGCGGCGTACTTCATCGGCACCAATCGCAACAAGCGCGCGATCGCCCTGGACCTCGCGTCGGAAGGCGGACGCGCGGTGCTGATGAAGATGCTCGAAACCGCCGACGTTCTCACCGAAAATTTCAAGCCGGGAACACTCGACAAATGGGGCATCGGCAATGATTTCCTCCGCGAGAAATTTCCCCGATTGATCCACTGCCGCATTTCCGGATTCGGCGCTGACGGACCCCACGGTGGACATCCAGGTTACGACGCGATCATTCAGTCCATGGTCGGCCTGATGGCCTCGACCGGATCGCCGCAGAGCGGCCCGACCCGAATCGGCGTCGCGCTCGTCGACATGACGACGGGGCTTTATGCCACAGTCGGCATCTTGATGGCGCTGGCGGAACGCGCCAGGTCCGGCAAGGGACAGTTTCTCGAGACTACACTCTATGAAACCGGTCTCGCGATCATGCATCCGCACACCGCCAACTATTTCCTTCACGGCAAGCCGCCGGCGCTGACCGGCAACGAGCATCCGAACCTCGTGCCGTATGCGGTGTTTCCAGCGCGCGACGGCGACATCTTCATGGGCGTGGGCAATGACGGCACCTTCCGCAAGCTGATGAAGGAGCTCGGCAAGCCCGAACTGGGCACCGATCCGCGCTTCGCGCGTAATCGTGATCGCATCGCGCATCGCGACGAGCTGCGCGCCGTGATCGTCGATATCCTGAAAGACCATGACAGCGAGCCGTTGTGCCGGCGTCTGCTGGCCGCAGGCCTGCCCGCTGGCCCGGTGCAATCGATCGACAAGGCGCTGGCGAGCGAACACGTCAAGCATCGCGGCGATATCATCGAAAAGGACTGGTACAAGGGCGTCGCCTCCCCGATCCGTTTCGACCGCACCAAGGCCTCGCTGCGTCACGTGCCGCCGAAGTTCAGCGAGCATACCGATACCGTGCTGGCAGAGTTCGGCTACTCGGCGAAAGAGATCGCCGATCTGCGCGCCTCTGGCGTTGTCGCGGGGCCGGAGCGAAAGCGCTAGGCTCCGCCGTTCCTGCACTCCGCTACAGGGCGACGGCAATGCCGTCGCCCTGCGCCGCTCGTGTGTGGCCAAATCGTTCCGGACGCAACGACCGGTCATATGCCCCCAAGGTCGAAGCCATTTAAGGCTTCCCACAGGCGACCCTCCCCGCTTACCATCCGGCGTCACCAGCACGTCATCCGGCGCTGTTACCGCGCAACGATGATGACGGCTTCAGGGAGAAAATATCGATGACAATTCGCCAGATGGGCTTTGGCCTGGCTGCTTCGACCCTTCTTGCTTTTGCAACGCCCGCGCAGGCCGTCACCGAAATTCAGTGGTGGCACGCCATGACCGGCGGCAACAACGATATCGTCAACAAGCTGGCGGCGGATTTCAACGCCTCGCAGGGCGACTACAAGGTCGTCCCCTCCTTCAAGGGCAGCTACCCCGACACCATGAACGCAGGCATCGCTGCCTTCCGTGCCGGCAACGCACCGCACATCATCCAGGTATTCGAAGTCGGCACGGCGACGATGATGAGCGCCACGGGCGCGATCAAGCCGGTCTACCAGCTCATGAAGGACGCGAACGAGCCGTTCGATCCGAAGGCCTATCTGCCTGCAATCACCGGTTATTATTCGACGGCGAAGGGCGACATGCTGTCGTTCCCCTTCAACTCCTCGTCGATGGTGATGTGGGTCAACCTTGATGCGCTCAAGAAGGCCAACATCGCGGAAATCCCGAAAACATGGCCTCAGGTTTTCGATGCTGCGAAAAAGCTGAAGGCGGCCGGATACACCACGTGCGGTTTTTCCAATGCGTGGGCGTCGTGGGCCCACATCGAGCAGTTTTCCGCCTGGCATAACGTCGCGATCGGCAGCAAGGCGAACGGCCTCGACGGTTTCGACACCGTGCTGAAATTCAACTCACCGCTGCACATCAAGCACCTGCAGAACCTGATGGACCTGCAGAAAGACAAGACCTACGACTATTCCGGCCGCGCCAATGCGAGCGAGAGCCGCTTCAGTTCCGGCGAATGCCCGCTCTTCCTGACCTCGTCAGGTTACTACGCAACAGCCAAGGGCACTGCGAAGTTCGAGTTCACCTCGGCGCCGATGCCGTACTATCCGGACGCCGCCGGCGCGCCACAGAACTCAATCATCGGCGGCGCATCGCTCTGGGTGATGGGCGGCAAAAAGCCTGAGGAATACAAAGGCGTCGCCAAGTTTTTTGCCTTCCTGTCCGACACCAACCGCCAGGCCAGGCTGCATCAGGAATCCGGCTACCTGCCGATCACCAAGGCCGCGTATGAAAAGACCAAGACCGACGGCTTCTATGACAAGAACCCGACGCTGCAAACGCCGCTGAAGGAGCTCACCAACAAGGAGCCGACGGAAAATTCACGTGGCCTGCGCTTCGGCAACATGGTGCAGATGCGCGATATCTGGGCGGAAGAAATGGAAGCCGCGCTCGCGGGCCAAAAGACCGCCAAGGACGCGCTCGATTCGGCTGTGAGCCGTGGCAACGCCATGCTGCGGACGTTCGAAAAAACCGCGAAGTGAGTGAGATAAGGTTGAGGCAATTGAGAGCAGCGATTGCCCCCTCCCCCCGCCCTTGCGGCGGGGAGGGGAGGCATTGTTGAATGGAAAAGTCGGCCACCTTTAACAACAGGCTGCTTCCGTACCTGCTGCTCGCGCCGCAGCTCGTCATCACTTTCGTGTTTTTCTACTGGCCCGCCAGTCAGGCGGTTTTGCAGTCGTTCAAGCGCGAAGACGCCTTCGGCCTCACATCGGAATTCGTCGGCCTGGAGAATTATCAGGCCCTGTTCGCGCAGCCTGAATACTACAAGGCGATATGGACGACGGTGGTGTTCTCCACCCTGGTCGCATTGCTGTCGCTCAGCATCGCGCTGCTGTTCGCGACCCAGGCCGACAAGAACCTGAAGGCGGCGCCCGCCTTCAAGACATTCCTGATCTGGCCTTACGCCGTCGCACCCGCAATCGCCGGTGTGCTGTGGATATTCATGTTTCATCCCTCGCTCGGCACGCTGGCGCGGCCGCTGCGCGTTCTCGGCTTCGACTGGAATCCCCTGCTGAACGGCAATCACGCCATGACGCTGGTGGTGATGGCCGCCGTCTGGAAGCAGATCTCCTACAACTTTCTGTTCTTCCTCGCCGGCCTGCAATCGATCCCCAGGAGTGTACTCGAAGCCAGCGCGATCGACGGCGCGGGCCCGCTGCGCCGGTTCTGGACCATCGTCTTTCCATTGCTCTCGCCCACCACGTTCTTCCTGCTGGTGGTCAACGTGGTCTACGTCTTCTTCGATACGTTCGGCATCATCGACGCTGTCACCGGCGGCGGCCCGGCCGGCGCGACAACCACCATGGTCTACAAGGTTTACGCAGATGGACGGCTCGGCGGCGATCTCGGCGGCTCCGCGGCGCAATCCGTGGTGTTGATGGTCATCGTCATCGCGCTAACCGCCATCCAGTTCCGCTATGTCGAGCGCAAGGTGCAGTACTGATGGTCGAGCATCGTCCCCTGCGCGATTTCGTCGCCTACGCCATCCTCACCTTCGGCATCTTCATCGTCGCGTTTCCTGTCTACCTTGCACTGATCGCGTCGACCCACGACGCGGCGACAGTGGTCAACGGAAACATGCCGCTCTCGCCCGGCGGACACACCCTGGAAAACTATTACCGGGCGATCTTCGTCGGCGGCTCGCGCGCCAGCCGCGAGCCGGTCGGTCACATGCTGATGAATTCGTTCATCTCGGCCGTCGGCATCGCAATAGGCAAGATCTTCATTTCCATCCTGTCAGCGTTTGCAGTGGTGTACTTCCGCTTTCCGTTCCGGAAGACCGCGTTCTGGATCATTTTCGTCACGCTGATGCTGCCGGTCGAGGTCCGCATCTATCCCACCTACAAGGTGGTTGCGGACCTGCACATGCTCGACACCTATGCCGGGCTGATCCTGCCGCTGATCGCCTCGGCCACCGGAACACTGCTGTTCCGGCAATTCTTCATGACCATTCCCGAAGAATTGCTGGAAGCCTCGAAGATCGACGGCGCAGGTCCATTCCGGTTTTTCAAGGATACGCTGCTGCCGCTGTCCGTCACCACCATCGCCGCATTGTTCGTGATCCAGTTCATTTACGGCTGGAATCAGTATCTGTGGCCGCTGCTGATCACGACACAGGATTCGATGCAGACCATTGTGACCGGCATCAAGAAAATGCTGACCACCACCGACGAACTCGCGGAATGGCAGTTGGCGATGGCGACAGCGATTCTTGCGATGCTGCCCCCGGTCGCGGTTGTCATTTTCATGCAACGGCTGTTCGTGCGCGGTCTCGTTGAAACTGAAAAGTAGCAGCTGGAGCTTTAAGGAACGAGCATGTCGAATGTCGTCCTGCGCGATGTGAAAAAGACCTATCCCGGCGGGGTCGATGCGATCAAAGGCATCAACCTCGAGGTCGGCGACGGACAGTTCTGCGTGCTGGTCGGACCAAGCGGCTGCGGTAAATCCACTTTGCTGCGCATGGTCGCGGGTCTTGAGACCATCACCGACGGCGAGATCGACATCGGCGGCCGCGTGGTCAATGAGATCGAACCGGCTGATCGCGACATCGCCATGGTGTTCCAGAACTACGCGCTCTATCCGCACATGAGCGTTTACAACAACATGGCCTACGGTCTGCGCAATCGCGGCACGCCGAAACCAGAGATCGATACGCGGGTGCGGGAAGCCGCGCAGATTCTCGAAATCACGCCGCTGCTGGATCGCAAGCCGCGGCAACTATCCGGCGGCCAGCGTCAGCGCGTCGCCATGGGCCGCGCCATTGTGCGCCAGCCGAAGGTGTTTCTGTTCGACGAGCCGCTTTCAAATCTCGATGCCAAGTTGCGGGTCGCCATGCGCGTCGAAATCCGCAAGCTGCAGCGCCGCCTCAGGACCACCTCGATCTACGTCACCCACGACCAGATGGAAGCGATGACCCTCGCCGACATTCTGGTGGTGATGAACGGCGGACAGGTCGAGCAGATCGGCAAGCCGCTCGACATCTACAAGAAGCCCGCTACGACTTTCGTCGCCTCCTTCATCGGCGCGCCGCCAATGAACCTGCTGTCGGTGGCCGCAAACGGACTCGGCGAACCGCTCGATACCCTGCAGATCAAGGTGCCTGGCGATGCCATCCTCGGCATCCGCCCGGAGGACTTCGTGCTGGCCGGCACCGCCCCCCAAGGCCTCGCGCTTGAACTCATGGTCGATGCCATCGAGCGGGTTGGCGCCGAAACATACGTCTACGGCACCAGACCGCGTGCCGATGGCGGGCTAACCGTCAGCGCCAAGCCCGGCGAATTGCCGCCGGGCGAGATCATCGTCCGGCTGCCCGGAGAGGCGGCTCCCGCCATCGGCGAGCGGATCAAGGTTTCCGCCGCGCGCGACAAGCTGCACCTGTTCAGCCCCGGCGGCCGCAGCCGGATGGCCGGTTAGCCCGGATTCACCCCTGTTTACTGGCAGTTAGGGGTTCTTGAACAACGTAAGAGACATCGCCATATTTGTTTCAACCGGCAGGCCGCTAGGCTGCCGGGAACCCAGGAAGGAGTGCCGCAAGGGCTCCGACCCAAAGTCGCTTCGAGAGGACTTTGTGAATGTCTCGTGTTCCTTCGCTATCGAGTCCGTTCCTTTTGGGATTCGACGAAATCGAGCGTGCGCTCGATCGCGTCGTGAAAGGCGCAGACGGTTATCCTCCTTACAACATCGAGCGGTGCGGCCGTGATGACGGCCAGCCCGAGCGCCTGCGGATCACGCTGGCGGTTGCCGGGTTTACCCGCGACCAACTCGATGTAACCACTGAGGAAAACCAGCTCGTGATCCGGGGCCGCCAGCAGGACGACAAGACCCGGCAGTACATCCACCGCGGCATCGCCGCGCGTCACTTCCAGCGGACCTTTGTGCTGGCGGACGGGATGTATGTCATCGGCGCAGACCTGAAGAACGGCCTGCTGTCGATCGATCTGGCTCGTCCCGAGCCTGAACGGGTCGTTAAGACGATAGCCATCAATGAACACGAATAATGGAACGAGTAGCGGACTCGACCGCTTAACACCTACAAGGAGTCGAGACCATGACTGGTAATGTCATCTTCGAACCCGCCGTCTCGCTTGAGGCGCTGGCAACCCTGGGCGAAGGCCACATCGCCTACGTGAAACAGATTCGCTCGGAAGACGTGCCGGGACTTTTCCCGCAGGCGCCGCAGATCGCGCCCGGCCTGAAGCTGTTCGCGCTTCATGCTGCCGACGGCACCCCGATCATGCTGACCGACAGCCGCGAGGCGGCGATCGCGAATGCATGGAGCAACGAGCTAGAGACCGTCAGCGTTCACTGAGCCGGCCACAGGCCGCGCAGTGATGCGACGATCGGAAACGAAGCGGCAGCGCGGCGAGCGCTGCCGTTTTTGTTTTATGAGAGCGCTAAGATGATTACGCCGCAGTCGCCGGCGGCAGCGCCAGCACCGAATACAGCGCCTGCGCGTCCTTCGAGGCGCGCAGCTTCTTGGCGATGTCCTGATCGCGCAGCAGCCGCGCAATGCGCGCCAGCGCCTTCAGATGGTCTGCGCCCGCGCCTTCAGGGGCCAGCAGCAGAAACACCAGGTCGACCGGCTGACCGTCCATCGCCTCGAAGTCGATCGGGCGATCCAGCCGTGCGAACAGGCCAGACAGCTTGTCGAGCTTCGGCAGCTTGCCGTGAGGGATCGCCACGCCATAACCAACGGCCGTAGTCCCCAGCTTTTCGCGCTGGAGAAGCACTTCGAAGATCGACCGCTCGTTCTGTCCGGTGAGAACAGCGGCACGCGCCGCAAGCTCCTGAAGCGCCTGCTTCTTGCTGTTGACCTTCAAAGCAGGGAGAATCGCCTCCGGTGCGACCAGATCGGTAATCGTCATGGGGCGTTCCGAGGATAAGTTAAGCCGTTGGTGTACTTATTAAATCGGTCTCTGACCGGGTGACGTCAAGGGGCCCTCGAGCCCACTATGGCTCGCGTCCCTGAAAGGCGGCGGACCATAGTTAGGCTTATTCAGGGCGTCAATGGCGAGCCGGCTCGCTGATCACAGGGGGATCGACCCAGCCAACGTTCCCGTCCGGCCGCCTGTAGATGATGTTCACCCGCCCGCTGCCGCCGTGCTGGAACACCATGACCGGCGCACCGGTCAAATCGAGTTCCATGACTGCTTCGCTGACCGAGTAGCGCTTCAGCGAGGTCGTCGCCTCGGCGATGATGACGGGATTGAACTCGTTGACATCGTCGTCGTGCGACGGCGCTTCGATCACATAGCTCGGCGCGTCCAGCGCAGCGCCATTGAGATCGGACAACGCAGCGGTCGCTGCATATGCCTTGCGTGCGGAGCGATCCTTCAGGCGGCTCTTGTAGCGGCGCAGGCGTTTTTCGATCAGCAGCAATGCCTGGTCCGCACTGACATAAGCGTCGGCAGCTATCGAATCCGCTTCAAGCGTGATTCCCGAATCCAGATGAAGCGAGCAATCGGTGCGAAAGCCGATGCCGTCCTTGCTGAGCGTGATGTGGCCCGAGTAATTGCCATCAAAATATTTTCGCAGCACTTCGTTCGTGCGTTCGCTCACGCGATCGCGAAGGGCTTCACCGACGCTGATGCTTTTTCCAGAGACCCGGAGTGTCATGACGTTCCTCACTTGCTTCTTCAACTGCAGTTCGGATGAGGGAGCGTTCCGCTTCTTGGCGTCGCAGTCAAGCGGTAGCTGTGTCGCGGGACCTGTCCACGGCCGGAGCGGCCGACGTTAAGGCTGTACCGAGCATGCTCTGCTTGTCGCGGCGACGTTGCACGGACGAAGGAATACGCATGGCTTCACGATACTTCGCTACCGTGCGCCGGGCTATATCAATGCCGTCGCCATGCAATCGTTCCACGATGGTATCGTCCGAGAGGATTGCCGTGGGACTTTCGGCGTCGATCAGCTGTTTGATGCGGTGCCGCACAGCTTCGGCGGAATGCGCGTCCCCGCCGTCCGCGGAGGCGATCGAAGCGGTAAAGAAATACTTGAGTTCGAACGTGCCCCGATTGGTCGCCATGTACTTGTTCGCGGTTACCCGCGAGACGGTTGATTCATGCATCTGGATGGCGTCGGCAACGGCTTTCAGATTGAGCGGGCGCAAATGCGCTACGCCCTGCGAGAAAAAGCCATCCTGCTGGCGAACGATTTCGGTCGCCACCTTCAGGATCGTCCGCGCCCGCTGATCGAGCGCCCGCACCAGCCACGTCGCATTCTGCAGGCAGTCGGTGAAGTAGGATTTGTCGCCGTCCTTGCGGATGGTTTTGGACAGTTGCGAATAGTAAACCTGATTGACCAAAACTTTCGGCAAAGTGTCGCTGTTGAGCTCGACATGCCAGCCGCCGTCGGGACCGGGACGGACATAAACATCCGGCACCACGCTCTGGGTCTTGGCCGATCCGAACTTCAGGCCGGGCTTTGGATTGAGGTGACGGATTTCGCCGATCATGTCGGCGATGTCTTCATCATCGACGCCGCAGATTTTTCTTAAGGAAGCGATGTCGCGTTTCGCGAGCAAATCGAGATTTTCGATCAGCGCTTGCATCGCCGGATCGTAGCGGTCGCGCTCACGCAACTGGATCGCAAGGCATTCGCTCAGATTGCGCGCGCAGACGCCCGGGGGATCGAACTTCTGCAGAACCGCAAGCACGGCCTCGACCTCGTCATGCGACGTGCCGAGTTTGTCATGCGCATCACCGAGATCGGCAGGCACATACCCGGCGTCATCGACGAGGTCGATCAGATACTGACCGATCATGCGGCGCATCGGATCCGGAAACGCGACCGCCAACTGCTCCGCGAGATGGCCGCCGAGCGTTGTTTCCGCCGCGACAAAGGCTTCGAGATTGTAGTCGTCGTCGTTCGACGCGCCGCCGCCCCATTCGGTGTAGGCGGTTGGCGCGGCATCCTGCGCGTTCCGCGCGGCGGCGTCCGCTGGCTCCTCCGGAAACACGTTCTCCATGCCGGTATCGAGGGTCTGCTCGATCTCGGTACGGGTCCCGAGATCGGGCGCCATCCACTCCTCGGCGCCGGCCTCGAAGTCGCCGGATCGCTCGCCGTCAACCCCGGAAGCGAACTCCGCACCGTCGGAAAAATCCGCGCCATCGCCTTCGGCATGGGAGCCGGGGGGCTCGCCGTGATCGGGGGCGCCATCCTGATTGGCCCGCTCAAGCAGCGGGTTGCGCTCGAGCTCGTCCTCGACGAACGCCACGAGGTCAAGATTCGACAGCTGCAGCAGCTTGATCGCCTGCATCAGCTGCGGCGTCATCACCAGCGACTGCGACTGGCGGAACTCTAATCTCTGCGTCAGCGCCATAAAAACCAGATCCGGTCCAAAAGTTGGTCCGTTTCTTGCTTATATGTTTCTCGCAAACTTGTACACGGCTTGACGTTTCGAAAATTCGGGATGCTGCGTCGGCCGCTCACGGATCGCTGATCAAGGTGAATCAGAGCCGGAATTCTTCACCCAGATAGAGGCGGCGCACATCCGGGTCGTTGACGATTTCGTCCGGGCTGCCCTCGGTCAGCACCTCACCCGCATAAACAATATAGGCGCGGTCGGTCAGGCCGAGCGTCTCGCGGACATTATGGTCGGTGATCAGAACGCCGATGCCGCGCGCGGTGAGATGGCGCACCAGTTGCTGAATATCGCCGACCGCAATGGGATCGATGCCGGCGAACGGTTCGTCGAGCAGCATGTAGTTGGGACGCGAGGCCAGCGCGCGCGCGATTTCCACGCGGCGACGCTCGCCGCCGGAGAGTGCGATGGATGGCGATTTCCGCAAACGCGTGATGTTGAATTCATCGAGCAGCGAATCCAGTTCGCGTTCGCGCTTGCGCTTGTCGGGCTCGACCACTTCCAGCACCGCGCGAATGTTGTCCTCGACAGACAGCCCGCGAAAGATCGATGCTTCCTGCGGCAGATAACCGATACCAAGCCGAGCGCGCTGATACATCGGCAGTTGCGTCACGTCGTGACCATCGAGTTCGACACGGCCGCGATCCGGCTTGATGAGACCGGTGATCATGTAGAAACAGGTGGTCTTGCCAGCGCCATTCGGCCCGAGAATACCGACAGCCTCGCCGCGCCGGACATAGATGCTGACGCCGTGCACGATCTTGCGCGTGCCGAAACTCTTTTCGACGCCGTGAACGGCGAGATACCCCGAGTGCCGCGCACGGGGCGCTGTCCCGTTGTTGGTTGCGGCGCGGGTGCGCGGCGCGCCCGCGCGCGGCTGCTCCTTCACGGCATCCCCGCGCGGCAGGTTGCGCGGGATGGGCGGCGCATTGTGCGTGAATGCAGATGTGTCCTGCGGCGCGAGCGGTGGTAGCTCGCGAGGAGTCGCTGTAACCGCTTCGCGCCTGACCGGCGCGTTGTTGTGGGACGCCTCAGGCGCAGCTAGCGGCTTCTCGCCCGCGGCCGGCTTGAAGATGTCCCCCATCCGCGCCGCGAGCGAGGTGATGTCCCGGCGCAGGTCATCCTGGCGCGAACGCGCGAAGCCCTGCCGTCCGCGCCCCGGGCCTCGACGACGAAAGATGCGCAGGAGATCAACCATGCCCGCTTCAAATCAGCCCTTGGAGTGTTGCCTGAGCATGATGGAGCAAAGGCACGTTGCCCATCCCCAAATGTTCAGGCGCTGGGTGATACAGGCTCGGCGCATCCGGTTCAACCGTTGCGCTTGCGCGAGTTGGACAAGTCGTTGAGTTTGAGCGGCTTTCCGGCCCCGCCGATTGGCGGCGACGGCTGGGCGCCGGAGGGATTGCCGCCCGGTTGCGCCGCGTTCGGCGCCGCCTGAAACACGCCCTGTACGCGTCCGCTGTTCGATTCGACCCGGGAGACACCGGTCGTAAGATCGACAACAAGGCGATCGCCGCGCAGAACGTTCTTGTCCTTGGTCAGCAGGACATTGCCATGCATCGTGACCGTATTGGCGCGCATGTCGAATACGCCGCGGTCGCCGGTCACGGTTGAATCCTTCTGGGTGACGATGACCCCACCTTGCGCCTCAAGCCGCTTGATCGCCGAACTGCCTGTCGGTCCGGGCGTCGATGCTTTCATCGCCGGCTTCTTGCTGCCGCCGGACTGATCGTTGTCGTAAAATACGATGAGCGTCTTGCAGAGCATCGTGGTGTCGCCCTGCACGACCTTCACATTGCCGCTGAACGTCGCCGCCTTGTCCTTGTCGCGCATTTCGAGCGAGGCCGCATCGATCTGAATCGGCTTGTCGCGGTTTTGCGAAAAGCCCTGCATCGCGTTGGGCACGCCTGTTGCCGAAGTCTGCGCAAATCCATCGCCCGGAGCGCACAGGACGACAACGAGCGCCGCTGCGGACAGTGCGCGCGCGACGTTGCCGACATTGAGCTTGCTGTGAATCGTCATCATCCAAAAAATCATTTTGCGGCGGCGTCCTGTGCTGGCGCCTGATTGCGTGTCGATGCATCCTTGGCAGATTCGTCCAGAATCAGGACCATCGAAACACCGCCCTCAAAGCGCACCAGCGCACCATTTTCCGTGATTCTGAGACGCTGTGCGTCCAGCGTGCCGTTCAGCAGTTTCACCGCCACGGGCTTATCCGAGGACACCGTGCCGCCGCCGAGATCGACAGTGGCCTGTGTCAGCCGCGCCTCGTATCCCGTGGTGGATTGCAAGAAGATATTGTCCTTCAGATCCAGCAACTGGGTTTTGGTATCGAACAGGCCGGCGCGCGCGTCCATGGTGATGCCCGTCTTGTCTTCCATCTGAACCTTGGCGCGCAGTTCGTGCAGCTCGACATTGTTCGGTTTGGTCACGTCCTGCACAGCAGATTTGGCCCAGAGTTCGTAAGGCCGCTGATCCGGCGTGAAGCCGGCGAGATGCGGCGAGTCCATCGTGATCCTGGTGCCGGAGACTCCGAGCTTGCCGATATCGATCGGCAGCTTCGACAGAATCCGGAACGGATTGAACAGCGAGATGCCGATGATTGTCAGCATCGCGGCGGCCACCATCACCGGCACAGCCAGCCGCATCTGGCGCACGCGGCGGCTGTGGCGCTTCGCCTTCGCGTAGCGCGCATCCGCACCAGCCTGATAGCTCTGGCTCTGAACCGAAACCAAAATATGCTCCGAAGCGCCGGGGTGGCCTGGTCATTCTACGTCAATGACACAGCTTTTTGCAGCCCGGCATTTGTCCCGCCTTACCAAGCACTTGGCAAAGAGCAAAAAAGTGACGGAAACCGGGCAAACTTCGCTGCAAATGGCGAAACCGGGCTGCAAATGGCCAGATTATGAATGCGCGAAAATATCGTCGTTTTCCCAGCCCTGCAGGTCCAGCTTCGCGCGGGTGGGCAGAAACTGGAAGCAGGCGGCGGCAAGCGCCTCCCGGTTCTCGCGCGCCAGCATGGCGTCGAGCTTTTCGCGCAGCGCGTGAAGATGCAGCACGTCGGACGCCGCGTAGGCGAGCTGCGCGTCGGTCAAGGTTGCCGCGCCCCAGTCGCTTGATTGCTGCTGTTTCGACAGATCGACGCCGAGCACCTCGCGCACCAGATCTTTCAAGCCGTGGCGATCGGTGTAGGTACGGACCAGCCGCGACACGATCTTGGTGCAGTAGACCGGCTCCGGCATCACGCCGAAGGCATGAAACAGCACGGCGAGATCGAACCGCGCGAAATGAAAAATCTTGGTGACCTTCGGATCGCCCAGCAGCCTCTTCAGATTCGGCGCATCGGTGTGACCGGCGGGAATCTGCACCACGTCCGCTGTGCCGTCGCCGTTCGACAGCTGGATCACGCACAGCCGGTCGCGATGCGGATTGAGACCCAGCGTCTCGGTGTCGATCGCCACCGACTGCGTGTAGCGCGAAAGATCCGGCAGGTCGCCGCGATGCAGGCGGATGGTCATGGTCAGTCAGAACCCTTGGTTTGCAGATTGTTCGAATCGACGGGCCTAAACTACCGCCCAAATCCCCTGACGACGAGGGGTGGATGAGCCGTATTTGCTGGGCTTCAGCGCCACAGGCCCAGCGCCGCCCATTTCGATTCGGGAATCGGCTCGCCGATCTTGTAGCTGAACGACAACACCTTCATGTGGTCGGGCGTACCCTTGCAGGTGAAGGAAAACGAATACCATCGTCCTTTGCTGCGGAATGCGCCGCCCTTGCCGGTGACGGTGTCGCCGGCGTGAACCGGATGCGACACCACATCGGTCTTGGCGCGATCGGGGTGATAGGGATTGGCGTCCCGGTCGATCCGGTTCATCGCTTCGAGATCGCAGACCTGCTCAAGCCGGGTTTGCGGATCGAGCTTCTTCAGACTTGCTGCGAACCGGGCGTCCATTGCCACGGCGGGCGCAGCCGGCAACAGCATGGCGATCAGGACAACGGCTGAATTTTTCACGAAAGCACCACCGGAGATGTTGAATGAAGGGTGCACCGTCTGGAAAACCTGACCTCCGGGGAGGAGGCCGTTTTCGAATCTGTGGTGCCCACTGGATCGCCACCGCTGCAAAAGCCCGGATTTGCAAGTATTTTGAGCTAACTGGCGGCAGGATGTGTACCGGTTTCGTCTATCGCTCGCAATACCGGTTGGGAGGCGATCGACCATCCTCCGGCTTGGGTCGCCGCTGCCGCGCCGTGCAGTTCGTCCCAATATCCACTTTCACCAGCTCACGCGGAGGCCGGCCTTGCCGGTATAGGCGAAGCCGCCGCCGTCGAACCGGCTCTGGTAGGAGGCGTTGGCGTAGAGCGTGGTGTTCGGATTTATTCTTGCGCTAACGCCGGCGTTGAGCTCGCCCCACAGACCACCGAGGTTGGCATAGAACGGAACGAAGCCGGCTTCCGAAGAGAATGAGGTGACCGGGTTGCCGCGGAATTCGTTCCACAGGTTCGGCCGGATCCAGGCGGTGATCGTGCGCAAACCGTCGTCGAGCCAGGTGCGGCCGAAGCGGGCGCCGATCCGGCCCAGCAAGGAATCGACATCGGCAAAGCGGATTTGGGCGGCGATGTCGGAGGCGTCGTTGATGTGGACGTTCTGATAGACCAGTTGCGCCTGCGGCTCGATGAACCAGCCGCCGGCGAACTTGAAGGGGTAGCCGCCCTCGAGCGAGGCAGCGACACCTTGGCCCGCAGTCTTCAGCGTCGGCAGGCCGCGATTGGCGGTGGAGTTGATGTCGTAGAAGGTGCCCTGCAGGATCGCATCGAGGTACCAACCGGCCGGCCCGAAATGGGTCCAGTAGCCGCCGAGGGTATAGGCGGCAAAGTCGCTGTCGCCTTGCGTTCCCGTGAAATGGGTGACGCGGCCGCGATTGCCGCCGATCGCAAAATAGCTGCCAGCATGGTCGCGCGAGCCGTCGGGGCGGTCCTGGCGGAAGAAATCCATGCCGGCCTGCAGGCCCAGGAAGGTGTAGTCGAAGCGCGGGCCGCCTGTTCCCGGACTGAGCACACCCTGCGAGGCGCCCTGTTGGACGCCGTTCATTCCAATGACACGGCCCCAGCCAAAATACGGTGGGGCAGGATTAGGTGGGGCAGCCTTGTAATACCCGCTTGCGAGAGCGTTGCGAGCAGACCTTTCATCGAACTCCTCGCCGACCCGTTCATGCAGCGTGTCCAGCAGGTTGCGTCCGTACATCAGCGCCATCGACGGGATCGCCGCATAGAGCGAGGTCTCGACTCTGAAGTTCGGCGGCGGCGGCGTTGGCGTCTGGCATTGCGGCAAGGTGGGGGCCAGCGTGCAGTTCAAGGTGGAGCGCAGATACCAGGCCTCAGGATTGCTGGCATCGACGCTTGAGCGGAACAGCGTGTACTCAAAAGGACCCGCGGCCACCGGGCCGGACAGCGCAAACGTCCCCGGATTGGTCGTGCCGCTGTTGATCGTGTCGACCACCAGAATGCCATTGCCGGTCGTAAGTGCGCCGGCACCGGTTGTGTTGGCGATCCGCAGAAGTGCATTACCGCCGGCGTTGCCGCCGTTGATCACCAGCCGGTCGGACGGCGAGGGATCGCTGCCGAGGAAGGTGTTGAGCCCAAGCAAGCCGCCGTTACCGACGAAATTCTGCGTCGTTAACGTCTTGTAGCTTGCGAGCTGGGTCGGATCGCCGACCGGCGGGGTGTACAGCACCTGCCCAGCCAAGGTCAGCGAATGGATGTCCGAATTGCCGTTCATGATCCACTTGCTACTGGCGTCGACGGTGGTGAAAGTGTTCTGCTCGATGCCCGTGATGGTGCTGTTTGAAGTAAGGTTGACGTTCGCGATGCTGGCGGCATCCGAGATAATATTGCCCGTTGCGACAATGTTCGCGGTCGTGAACTGAACGTTGCTAACGAGTGTCGCGGGGTCGTTGCTGAGGACGTTGAGCAGATTGCCGCTGCCCGTTGTGACGGCAGTGCCGTTCTGCAATAGCAGCTGGGCAAATGTGTCATGCGCGTTGAAGGCATCGGCCGCCGCGGTCAGCGTACCTCCAGAGAACACAACGATGCTGGGGTCGCCGGCAACACCGCCATTGGCCCGGATGCCGTGACGTCCTGCGGTCACATTGCTGTCGGTGATGAACAAATGCCCGGAGTCGGCCGCACGGCCGCCGTCATATTGGGTGCTCGTGACCGTAGTGCGCAGCAGTGTGCCTGTAGATCCCGAATCGCCAACGAAAACGCCACCGGCTGTCGGACCCGTAGCCGTCACTGAACTGTCGGTGAGATTTAGTGTTCCTGCGGCTTCAACGATCGCTCCGTAGGCGGAGTTACCGGTGGCATTGATCCTGACATTCGTTCCGTTGAGCACGGTCGAGATCGGAGGTCCCGAAGGGGGCGAAGTGTTATAGCCCAAGACGTCGATACCGTAGGCGAAATCACCGCTGGTCTGGATGTTGACGGTGTTGAGGTTCATCAAGCCGCCGTTGTAGACGAGCGCTCCGAAGCCTGACACGCCAGTCGTCGTGACGCTGACATTGGTAGCCTCAACCAGCGAACGCGTTCCGGTCGCTAGATTCGACTGCGAGGAATTCAGGCCGTGCGCTCCGCTGCCTGACGTATTGATGGTGCTGTCGTTGATTCGCAGCGTGCCTCCGTCGGCTGTGACCACGCCGAAGGAATTCGCGCCTGACGTGGTGATGTTAACGTTGGTTGCAGTGATCAGGCCGCTCGGCAGGTCAGAGCGAAGGCCAGCCACGTTGCCGGTCGCCAACCGTTCGGTGATCGTGGCGTCCTGGATCGTGATGACGCCTCCCGCCGCGTAGCCGCCGAAACCGGTGGCGTTGATGGTCTGTCCGGTCGACGTGATGGTGCCACCCACAAGGGCGTTCAGGCCGTGACCGACCGCGAAGGTTCCGAACGTATCGATCACGCCTCCGGTGAGAATGATCGAGCCGCCGTTGCCGGCGGTTGCGCCGTAGGTCGAGTTTCCTTGTGCAATGAGATGAGTGTCCGTCGCGGTGATCAGCGAGCCGACGCCGTCGGCCGACAGCACCGTTCCGGGCGACGAATTTGATGAAGCCGGCCCGGCGGTCGCCGTCGTTCCGTTGAAAAGGGTAATCTGTCCGCCGCTCTCCGCCCGAACAACTATTGGCACCCCACTTGTATTATTGAGCAAGACCAGCGGGCTTGAGCTTGTGATCACGCCGTTGTTCAGCGCCCATAACGTATAGCCGGCGGTAGGCGCTGCGGTGCCGGTGTCGATCGTGCCCGATGCCGTCTGCGTCGTCCCGTTGGCGACAACCTGCTGAGCCTGAGCGAGGCGCGGCGGTATGGTCGCTAATAGCGTGACCGTGGCAGCCACAAGAGCGACTGACGAAACGCTCGACAACAGCACTGGGCGTGCGATGGCGGGAACGCGCGGTGGTGGTCGCGGCAATGTTCGATTTGGGTTTGGCCGACCGGAACCTGTACGAAACGTGTGCATGATGTCCCCCGCCCACGAGGCCGTAACGCAGCCACAGACGATCAAGTGCCCGGGCAAGTCCGCTCGCCGTGACCCGCCGCAAGATTGATCGATGGTGACTGGACACCTTTGCATTGGCGCAAGTGTTCTCTGCGGCTGTGGCTGTTGAGCCTCACAATGATCAGCAGCGCTGACCCATCGCGGAGCGCGTCAGGCGATGGGAGCCGAGTATCTCGATCCGGCGCTTTGCGGTCTTTTCATCCGACATACGCAACTGGAAGTGAGCAAAATTTCCTATCGTGGTTTCCACCACCTCGGTGTCCAGTGGGATGATGATTTTCCCGCCCCGAATTTGTCGAGGACCTTCGTCGGGCCCGCATCCTGAACTGGAGGTTTGAGGAGTCTTTTCGTTTCGCCGCGGATGTCTTCCGCAAGCTCAATGGTCGCATGTGTCCGGCTTCGTGCACCGGTCTGCGGCTCAAAAAACCCAGCACTTACTGAATCAAGACTTAGAAAAAAGTGGTGCCCAGGAAAGGACTCGAACCTTCACGGCCGTTAAGCCACTGGCACCTGAAGCCAGCGCGTCTACCAATTCCGCCACCTGGGCATTGGGGCGGTTACTAAGGACAGGGCGCGCGCTTGTCAAATTGCTCTGGAGCATGCGGTTCTGATTGAATCAGAACCGGCGCTCCAGATTCTTGTTTTGACTCATTTTCTTCACGCTAACCGGTATCCGCTCCGCTCGAAAACGCTATGAAGCCGCGGGAATGGCCTGTACAGCGCGCGGATGATGGCGTATCGCCGGAAATCGGCGGGACCGCCCTCCCGCTTCGTTTGTTTTGCGCAGGAACCATGCATGTCAGCCCCAATTGATACGCTTGTCACGGTCTTCGGAGGATCAGGTTTTCTCGGCCGGCATGTGATCCGGGCGCTCGCCAAGCGGGAATATCGCATCAGGGTCGGCGTCCGCCGTCCGGAATTGGCCGGGCACCTGCAGCCGCTGGGCCGGGTCGGCCAGATTCACGCGGTACAGGCCAATCTGCGCTACCCGGTCTCGGTGCAGGCCGCGGCGCGCGGCGCCAGCGTCGTCGTCAATCTGGTCGGAATTCTCGCCGAGGGCGGCGCGCAGACCTTCAATGCCGTTCAGGCCAAGGGCGCGGACACCGTGGCGCGCGCGGCAGCCGAGATCGGCGCGCGCGTGGTGCATGTGTCGGCGATCGGCGCCGATGCGAATTCAAATTCGGGCTACGCACGCGCCAAGGCGGCCGGCGAAGCCGCCGTGCTGGCGGCGGTACCTTCGGCCACGATCATCCGCCCTTCGGTGGTATTCGGTCCCGAGGATCAGTTCACCAATCGCTTCGCGGGACTGGCGCGGATTTCGCCGATGCTGCCGCTGATCGGCGGCGGGCTGACAAAAATGCAGCCTGTCTATGTCGGCGACGTCGCCACCGCCGTTGCCAATGCGGTGGACGGCAAGACCCGGCCGGGCGCGACTTATGAACTTGGCGGCCCCGAGATCATGACCATGCGAGAGATTATCGATCTCATTCTGAATATCACCCGGCGCAACCGTATGCTGATGTCGCTGCCGTTCCCGCTCGCGAAAATCCAGTCATACTTCCTGCAGTTCGCGCCAGGCGATCTGAAGCTGACGCCGAATCAGGTCGAACTGCTGCGCAGCGACAACGTGGTGTCAGACACCGCGAAGGCCGCCGGGCTGACGCTGGAAGGCTTGGGGATCACGCCGGATTCGCTTGCAGCCGTCGCGCCGTCCTATCTGTGGCGCTACCGCAAGACCGGGCAGTTCGCGCACAAGGATGTGTGAGGTTTTGGGCGCCTGATACACGCACCGTCATTGCGAGGAGCAAAGCGACGAAGCAATCCAGTCTTTGCTTGCTGCTCTGGATTGCTTCGCTTCGCTCGCAATGACGAACAACATGAACCTCTTGTGCGCTAAGGCGCGCGACGAATCACTTCCCCAGCGCCAGACCGATCAATCCAAGCGTGCCAACGATCACGCGCCACCATGCGAACAGCGCGAAACCGTTGCGCGACACGTAATCGAGCAGCGTCTTCACCACGATGATCGCCGCCACGAACGACGTGATGAAACCCATCGCCACCAGAAGCGTGTTGTTCCCCGTCATCTGTCCGTGATTCTTGTACAGGTCGTAGGCGAACGCACCCGTCATGGTCGGGATCGCCAGAAAGAACGAGAACTCCGCCGCCGCCCGCTTGTCCGATCCGAACAGCATGGCGGACACAATCGTCGCGCCCGAACGCGAAACGCCGGGGATCATCGCCAGGCACTGCGCCAGACCGATGCCGAGATACATCGGCAAAGGAAATGTCGTTGCGTCATGAAAGCGTGGGCGCAGATCCTGCTGATCGACCCACAGCAGCACCGCGCCGCCGGCGATCAGCGTGAAACAGACCACCCATGGATTGAACAATACGTCCTTGATGAAGGAATGTGCAGCCGCGCCGATGATGGCCGCCGGCAAAAACGCGATCAGCACACCGATCACGAAGCGCCGCGCCGCGGGGTCCGAAAACATGCCGAGCGCGATTCGCCACAATTTCGCAAAATACACCGACAGAATGGCGAGAATCGCACCGAGCTGTATCAGCACCACGAAGGTCTTGCCGAACGCATCGTCATTGAACCCGAAAAACCGTTCCAGCAGAAGAAGGTGTCCGGTCGAGGACACAGGCAGGAACTCAGTCAGCCCCTCGACGATGCCGAGGATGAAAGCCTTGAAAAGATCGAATGACATGAAAGCGATCCGCTGTGGATGAGGGCCCTGCGAGCGGCGTGTTTGTCGCCCATTCGGAAAGTCGCCGCAACGTCAAATCCATGAAATAGAGTATTGGCAAATGGCCGTTGCCTGCTTATCAGGCTTTTCCATCTGACGCGTTAACCGCCATTCGAGACCCTTTGTTAAACCTAACCGGACTATCACAGCTGCATGTTCACACTTTTTCATCATCCGTTTTGCCCGCGGTCGCGCTTCGTGCGGCTTGCGCTCGGCGAACACGGGCTGGACACGCGGCTTGTGGAGGAAATGGTCTGGGATCGTCGCGAAGCCTTCCTGACGCTGAATCCGGCCGGCGACACGCCGGTGCTGATTGCCGAGGGCACACCCGCAATGCCGGGCGCCGGTCTCGCCGCTGAATTCCTTGACGAGATTCACGGCGCGCCGCTCGGCGACCATCGCTTGCTGCCCCGCGCGATGAACGACCGCATCGAGGTGCGGCGTCTGATGTCGTGGTTCAACGACAAGTTTTTCGAGGAGGCCAGCGGGCCGCTGGTGTCCGAGCGCATCTACAAGCGGTTCATGAAACCCGAGCACGGCGGCGGACCTCCGTCGACCGATGTTCTGCGCGCCGCAAAGGCAAATGTGCGCTATCATCTGGCCTATATCGGCTGGCTGGCGCGAACGCGGAATTTTCTCGCCGGCGATCAGCTCACCTATGCTGATCTGGCCGCCGCAGCCCACCTGTCGGCGCTGGACTATCTGGGCGATGTGCCATGGAACGAGGACGACGCAGCCAAGGCGTGGTACGTGCGGATCAAATCCCGCCCGTCGTTCCGCCCGTTGCTGAGCGAATGGATGGCGGGCGTCCCGGCGTCGGCGCATTACGTGGATCTCGACTTCTGACCGACAAAGGTTTTGCCGACGCCATCGCAGTCAAGACGGCGCTGATCGAGCAGGCCCGCGCCATCGGCTTCAGCGCCATCGGCATTACCGATCCCGGTGCGATCGAAGGCGCGCGCGAACGGCTGCAAGATTTTCTCGATGCCGGTTCACACGGCGACATGGAATGGCTCGCCAGCGAGCCCGCGCGCCGCGCCAGCCCGAAGGTGCTGTGGAGCGAGGTTCGCTCGGTGATCATGCTCGGGATGAACTATGGCCCGGATGAGAATCCGCTGACGCTGCTCGAACAGACAACGCGCGGCAACATTTCGGTCTATGCGCGCGGCGACGACTATCATGACCTGATCAAGAAGCGTCTCAAGACGCTGGCGCGCTGGCTGCTGGCCACCGCCGGCGGCGATGTGAAGGTGTTCGTCGACACCGCCGCTGTGATGGAGAAACCGCTGGCGCATGCGGCCGGTCTCGGCTGGCAGGGCAAGCACACCAATCTCGTGTCGCGCGACTACGGCTCGTGGCTGTTTCTCGGCGCGATCTTCACCACACTCGACCTGCCGCATGATGCAGCCGATATTGATCATTGCGGATCGTGCCAGGCCTGTCTCGACATCTGCCCGACCAAAGCTTTCCCCGCGCCCTACCGCCTTGATGCGCGCAAATGCATTTCGTACCTCACGATCGAGCACAAGGGCGCGATCCCGCACGCGTACCGCGAAGCCATCGGCAACCGCATCTATGGCTGCGACGATTGTCTGAGCGTGTGCCCCTGGAACAAGTTCGCGCAGGAAGGGCATGAGGCGAAGCTCGCCGCGCGCGATGCATTGCGTGCGCCATCGCTGGCCGAACTGGCGCGCCTCGACGATCCGGCGTTCCGCGCGTTGTTCACGAAATCGCCGGTCAAGCGGATCGGCCGCGACAGGTTCCTGCGCAATGTGCTCACCGCCATCGGCAACAGCAACGATGCGTCATTGATTCCTGAAGCGCGCCGCCTGCTCGACGATGCCAACCCATTGGTGCGGGGAGCTGCGGTGTGGGCGCTGTCGCGGCTGTTGCCGCGCGCGGAATTCTCCGAGCTCGCCGCACGTACGCATGATGCCGACGAGGATGTGCGAAGTGAGTGGACGGCGGCGCTGACCTGACCGCGCGCTAACCGTTCGACAACTCGCTCACGGCGCCCAGCATGCGCGCGATGTCCTGCGGCCGCGACAGGCGATGATCGCCGTCCTGCACCAGGGTCAGCACCACGTCGTCGCTCGGCAGGCAGTGCGTCAGTGCAAAAGCGTGACGCCACGGCACGTCGGGGTCTTGCGCTCCTTGCAGAATCCGGACCGGACATCCGACATCGATGGTGCCGCCGAGCAGCAGATGGTTGCGGCCTTCCTCGATCAGATTGCGGGTGATCGGATAAGCCTCGCCGTAGTCGGAGGGCCGGTGCCACACGCCCTTGGTCATGATCTCGTCGCGGATCTCCTGCGAGAAACCTTTCCACATCAGGTCTTCGGTGAAATCCGGCGCAGGCGCGATCAGCACCAAGCCTGCGAGCGTGGCGCGCGGCGCGGGCCGCTTCGCCAATGCGCGCGCCAGCAGCAAAGCCATCCAGCCGCCCATCGACGAGCCGACGACGATCTGCGGACCTTCACAAAACGAATCGAACACCTTGAGGCTTTCTTCGTGCCACTGCCCGATGGTTCCGTCGGCGAAGCTGCCTGAGGATTCGCCATGTCCAGAATAATCGAACCGCACGCAGGCGCGGCGCTGCATGGCGGCCCAATCGTCGAGCGCCTGCGCCTTGGTTCCCTTCATGTCGGAGTTGAACCCGCCCAGCCAGAACACCCCGGGCAGATCGCCGGCGCGTTTGCGCACGGCAATGCGCCGCTTGGGGCCGCTGTCACCCACCTCGATAAAGCCGAGCTCCGGCGTCGCGGAACCGTCTGATACATGCGCCATGAACATTGCCCCGTCCGGACCTGTTATGGCGGCCGATGCCGCCGTCCGTCAACGCGGCCGCTTCAAGTGGTTCGTAACGCTTGCGAACCGGACGCCGGACCTCTATGTGGAGCGGGCTGCGGGACACCCCGGGGGCGGTTATTTGTCAGGCATTTTACGGTTTTGTGCCTGATCCCGACGTCCTGCGGCAGCACCGGAAAATGCACGCGAAAGCCTGCACGCGCTTGCCCGGCGGGCCTTAATCCTTCAAACTGACTACTTCGTTCACAACACCGGAGATTTACCCATTCGCCGTCCCAACAGAGCCCCGCCCGCCGCCGCAAAGGACGGGCCGCGCACCAATGATGAAATCCGCAATCTCACCATCCAGCTGATCGATCAAACCGGCGTCAACCACGGCACCGTCGAGACGGCGATTGCGGTGAAGATGGCGATGGAAGCGGGCATGGATCTCGTCGAGATTTCACCGAACACCAATCCTCCCGTTTGCAAGATCATGGACTACGGGAAGTTCAAGTATTCGGCGCAGAAGAAAGCCGCCGAAGCCCGCAAGAAGCAGAAGGTCGTCGAGATCAAGGAGATCAAGCTCCGCCCGATGATCGACGATCACGACTACGACGTGAAGATGCGCGCGATGCTGCGGTTCTTCGAGGAAGGCGACAAGGTCAAGATCACCCTGCGCTATCGCGGCCGTGAAATGGCGCATCAGGAAATCGGCACCAAGCTGCTCGACAAGGTGAAGGCCGCCGTCGCCGAGGTCGCCAAGGTCGAACAGGACGCGCGTTTTGAGGGCCGTCAGGTCGTCATGGTCCTGGCGCCGCGTTGAGATCCGCCGCGAGGATCAGGACGATTACAGACTGACCGCGATCGCTCGCCGCGTTGAACATCTGAAATAAAAATGGCGCTGCGATTTGCAGCGCCATTTTCGTTTTGGCAGTTCGCGAATTCTTACGACGCGCGGGTCGCTTCCCAGCGGCCGGAGCAGGACGTGCTCGACGACTTGCCGCTCCATTGGCCGGAGCCGGAATTGGCCGAGAGCTTGCCGTTGGCGCTGGCCTTCTGGTCGCCGCGGGCTATGGCGACGCTGACCGCGCCGGCATCGCCGACATGACCGGAAATATCGAAGCTGCCGTCACCGGAATAGCTGACGCGGCCGCCGACGACCTTCACGGGATAGCTGTAGGCCGGATCGCAGTTGCCGGACTGGGTGATGATGGTGACTTTCCAGGCACCGTCGAACGAGGAACCGGCCTTGGCCGAACCGGCCAGCACAATAGCCGCCGTCAGGGCGGCCGCGGCGAATGCGGCCAAGGCAAACAGCCGGGCGGCAGGATTCAAGGACAAAGCGATCGTCTTGGCGCGCACGGCCATGTGTATCCCTCGCGTTGGGTGGATGCTGAGAGGGATATAGTCAGACTGTGGCGAAAGTTCCAGTGCAACGCAGTATATAAGAGGCCTGCGACAACGTCGAATCCGTTCAAAAACGATAGGTATCTTAATACGTTACCCGCTGAGGCCGTCCTACTCCCCGCGGCATGGATCCGTCTGCCGGCGCAGCCGCTTCGGTGCTCAAAGCAAGCAGGCATGACGACCCGGACGCTCCGCCCGGGCGACGCAAAAGCGGTGTTAATCGTTGCCAATTCGCCGATCGTCTGCCATAAGCCCAACCTTCGTCGCCCGGCTGATCAAGGGCTGCCGTGGCGACGCCAGTGCTGATTTTCTCCATACGGGATTAAATCGAGCATTATCAACGCTCTAACGAGCATTTCAGCCGCAACAGCGCCTCTCGGGGCGCGTTTGTTTTGCGGCAACAGGAGAGCCAAATGCCCAAGCTGAAGACCAAGTCGGGCGCTAAAAAGCGCTTCAAAGTGACCGGCACCGGAAAGGTGATGTCCGCCCATGCAGGCAAACGCCACGGCATGATCAAGCGGACAAAGAAGCAGATTCGTCAGCTGCGCGGCACGCGAGTGCTGTTCAAGACGGACGGCGACAACATCAAGCAGTACTTCCTGCCCAACGCCTGATCCTCTGGCCGCGTTCGCGCGGCCCAGCTCACATCTGGCTGCGTTCGCGCAGCCGTCTGTCTCACACTTTTCAGATGAAGGAGTTCCGTCATGGCTCGCGTTAAACGCGGTGTGACCGCTCACGCCAAGCACAAGAAAGTCTACAAGGCCGCCAAGGGTTTTTCCGGCCGCCGCAAGAACACCATCCGCGCCGCCAAGGCCGCCGTGGACAAGGCAGGCCAGTATGCCTTCCGCGCCCGCAAGCTGAAGAAGCGCACCTTCCGCGCGCTCTGGATCCAGCGTCTCAACGCCGCTGTACGTCCGTTCGGCATGACCTACAGCGTGTTTATCAACGGCCTCGCCAAGTCGGGCGTCGTTGTGGACCGCAAGGTGCTGTCGGATCTCGCGATCCACGAACCGGCGGCGTTCCAGGCGATCGCTGAAAAGGCCAAAGCCGCACTTGCGGCGTAAGCCTGGCAACAGCCGCACGCGCGGCTTGAGCTTGCCATTCAGCACTCCCCTCTTGGACGAGGCCGATGCGACCGGGGCGTAGTACGCCCCGCTCCGTTCGGCTGGGCTGATTGATCCCCGCCGGACGGTTTTGATGAAACCGTTCCGATGGGGCTTTCTCCAATGTCCGACCTCGCCAAACTCGAAGCCGAAATTCTGGGCGCGATTGCCGCCGCTTCCGATGAAGCTGCGCTGGAAACCGTGCGCGTCGGCGCGCTCGGCAAGAAGGGTTCGATCTCCGCGCTGCTCGCGACGCTCGGCAAGATGTCGCCGGACGAGCGCAAGACCGAAGGCGCGAAGATCAATCTCGCCAAGGACAAGGTGAGCGAAGCGCTGACCGCGCGCCGCGACATCCTGAAGAACGCCGCACTCGATGCACGGCTCGCCTCCGAGACCATCGACGTCACGCTGCCCACGCGCGAGACGCCCGCCGAGCAGGGCCGCATTCATCCGCTCACTCAGGTGATGGACGAACTCACCGCGATCTTCGCCGACATGGGCTTCTCGATTGCCGAGGGTCCGGACATCGAGACCGACGACTACAATTTCACCAAGCTGAATTTCCCCGAGGGCCATCCGGCGCGGGAAATGCACGACACGTTCTTTTTCAACGCTAAGGAAGACGGCTCGCGGCCGCTGCTGCGCACCCACACCTCGCCGGTGCAGGTCCGCACCATGCTGTCGCAGAAGCCGCCGATCCGCGTGATCTGCCCGGGCCGCACCTACCGCATCGATTCGGACGCGACCCACACGCCGCAATTCCACCAGGTCGAAGGCCTCGTGATCGACAAGGGCTCGCATCTCGGTCACCTGAAATGGATTCTCGCGGAATTCTGCAAGGCGTTCTTCGAGGTCGACAACGTCAACATGAAGTTCCGTCCCTCGTTCTTCCCGTTCACCGAGCCGTCGCTCGAAGTCGATATCCAGTGCCGCCGCGACAAGGGCGAGATCCGGTTCGGCGAAGGCGAAGACTGGCTGGAGATTCTCGGCTGCGGCATGGTGCATCCGAACGTGCTGCGCGCCTGTGGCATCGATCCCGACGTCTATCAGGGCTTCGCGTGGGGCATGGGCATCGACCGCATCGCGATGCTGAAATACGGCATCAACGACCTGCGGCAGATGTTCGAGAGCGATACGCGCTGGATCAATCACTACGGCTTCAAGCCGCTCGATGTCCCGACGCTGGCGGGAGGGTTGTCATCGTAATGCTAGCAGTATGCACGGCATATCCCCTCCCCCGCCTGCGGGGGAGGGTTAGGGAGGGGGCAATGGTTGACGAACCGAAGCAGCCTGTCTGGAAAACAACGAGCGCAGTGCGTGACAACGCTCGCCGTCTTCGTCGCACTTTGACCGACGCCGAGCGCGTGATGTGGAACGAGTTGCGCGCTCACCGGCTGAATGGCGCAAGCTTTCGGCGGCAAAAGCCAATCGGTCCGTACATCGTCGACTTCGTCTGTGACGCCGCAAACCTAGTTATCGAGATCGACGGTGGGCAACACTATGAGCCGCAAGGCATTGAGCGTGACGCACGGCGAGACCGCTATCTGGCGTTCGAAGGGTACAACGTTTTGCGTTTCAACAATCATGACGTCCTGACCAACAAAGCGGGCGTCCTCGAAACCATCACCACCGCATTGCAGACAAAGGCCCCCTCCCTGACCTCCCCCGCAAGCGGGGGAGGAGAAGAAACCGAGGGCGGAGAACCAAAATGAAATTCACCTTCTCCTGGCTGAAAGAGCATCTCGACACCGACGAGCCGCTCGAAAAGATCGCCGACAAGCTCACCATGATCGGCCTTGAAGTCGAGCACATCGACGACAAGGCCAAGGCGCTGGCGCCGTTCACCATTGCGCGCGTGATTTCCGCCGAGCAGCATCCGAACGCCGACCGTCTGCGCGTGTGCATGGTCGATTACGGCCAGATCGCGAAGGGCGACAAGCCGCTGCAGGTCGTGTGCGGCGCGCCGAACGCGCGCACAGGTTTGATCAGTGTGTTCTCGCCGGCCGGCACCTACATTCCGGGAAAGAACATTACGCTCAGCGTCGGCACCATTCGCGGCGTCGAAAGTCACGGCATGCTGTGCTCGGCGGCCGAACTTGAGCTTTCCGAAGATCATGACGGCATTATCGAGCTTCCCGCCGATGCGCCGGTCGGCAAGGCTTATGCGGAGTGGGCCGGGCTCGGCGATCCGGTCATCGAAATCAATCTGACGCCGAACCGGCAGGACTGCACCGGCGTGCACGGCATCGCGCGCGATCTCGCCGCCGCCGACATGGGCAAGTTCAAGGACCCCGCACCGAAGCAGATCAAGGGCGAGTTCCCCTGCCCTGTTCAGGTGAAGATCGAAGACGAAAAGCTGTGTCCGGGCTTCGCGCTGCGTCTGGTGCGCGGTGTCAAGAACGGCCCCTCGCCCGAATGGCTGCAGAAGCGGTTGACGTCGATCGGGCTGCGCCCGATCAATGCGCTGGTCGACATCACCAACTTCATGACCTTCGACCGCGCGCGGCCGCTGCATGTGTTCGACGCCAAGAAGGTGAAGGGCAATCTCACCGTGCGCCGCGCGCGCAACGAGACGGTCATCGCGCTCGACGGTAAAACCTACGCTCTCGACGATACCGTCTGCGTGATCGCCGACGAACGCGGCGTGGAATCGATCGCCGGCATCATGGGCGGCGAGGCCTCGGGCTGCGACGAGAACACCACCGACGTGCTGATCGAATCGGCGCTCTGGAACGAGATCAACATCGCCCAGACCGGCCGCAAGCTCGGCATCAATTCCGACGCACGCTACCGCTTCGAGCGCGGCGTGGATCCGGCCTTCATGGTACCGGGCCTTGAGATGGCGACGAAATTGGTGATGGACCTGTGCGGCGGCACGCCATCGGAAATCGTCGTTGCGGGCAAGAGCCATGGCGAGGACCGCATCATCGAGTTTCCGGTCACGGAAGTGAAGCGGCTGGCCGGCATTGATGTGCCGCTGCCCGAAATCAGGCGGATCCTCGCGCATCTCGGCTTCATGGTCGCGGGCGCGGGTCCGGTCGTGAAGGTCGCGGTGCCGTCATGGCGCAGCGACGTGCACGGCAAGGCTGATATCGTGGAAGAGATCGTGCGCATTGTCGGCGTCGACAGCGTGCCGCTGACGCCGTTCGAGCGCGGCGATGCGCCGCGCAAGTCGGTGCTGACGCAGCTTCAGCTCCGCACCCGCCGCGCCAAGCGTGCGCTGGCGGCACGTGGCATGACCGAAGCCGTCACCTGGTCGTTCGTCTCCAAAACGCAGGCCGAGCTGTTCGGCGGCGGCAGCGCCGTCCTGACGCTGGCCAATCCGATTGCATCCGACCTGTCTGACATGCGGCCTTCGCTGATCGCAGGACTTGTCGCAGCAGCGCAGGCCAATGCGGATCGCGGCTTCGCCGACGTGGCGCTGTTCGAGGTGGGGCAGATCTTCAAGGGCGACCGACCCGAAGATCAGTTCATGGCAGCGAGCGGCGTGCGCCGCGCGCAGGCCTCAAGCAAAGGCATCGGCCGTCAGTGGTCGGGCAGTTTCACCGTCGATGCGCTGGACGCCAAGGCCGATGCGCTCGCCGTGCTGGCCGCAGCCTGCGCGCCGATGCAGGGGCTTCAGGTCGTCTCAGCTGCCGAGTCGAAGAATTTCCCGGCATGGCTCCATCCCGGCCGCTCCGGCGCGATCCAGATCGGACCGCCGAATGTGCTGGGCTATTTCGGTGAGCTGCATCCGCGCGCTCTGGAGGCCCTGAAGGCCGATGGTCCGCTGGTGGCGTTCGAGGTCATTCTCGAACGGATTCCCGATGCCAAGGCGAAGCCAACCCGCGCCAAGCCGCTGCTGGAGTTGTCGCCGTTCCAGCCGGTGTCACGCGACTTCGCGTTCATCGTCGATCGCAGCGTCAAGGCCGGCGACATCGTGCGCACGGCGCAGGCCGCCGACAAGAAGCTGATCACCAATGTGACGGTGTTCGACGTCTATGAAGGCAAGGGTATCGACGAGGCCAAGAAATCGATCGCTATCGCGGTCACGCTGCAGCCGCGCGAAAAGACCCTGACCGATCAGGAGATCGACGCGGTGGCCTCGAAGATCGTCGCGGACGTCACCAAGAAGACCGGCGGCGTGCTGCGCGGTTGA
>Ga0233438_10000824_pt1 | contig 37198 bp, 25 predicted proteins | sample SI_123_September_FD_182720 | JGI IMG/M metagenome (GOLD analysis project Ga0233438, IMG submission 182720) | Seawater microbial communities from Saanich Inlet, British Columbia, Canada - SI_123_September2016_10_MG | ecosystem: Environmental > Aquatic > Marine > Inlet | place: Canada: British...
GTCAATGACTCATAGAGTTGAGAAGGGTGACGATAAACCCCTACGGTTTCCATTTGGAGTTCAAAATGATCTGAGGTACGATAAAAAACGTGATCTACTTTCGCGCCCATAGGATTCATTATATGGCTGTATTGACCCATTTTGATGGGGAGTAGAGAGCCCAATCTCTTTTTAATGCTGTTTCGGATTCTTTCCTCCTTATAGGCTTCCCTTTCGAAAATTATATGGGTTTTTAATTTGGGTTTTCCCGTTTCATAATACCGCCCAGTTTCTTTGAAGACCACCTCTTGAACAAAAGGAAGTTGACTTTTAATATGTTCCTCAACTGGTTTCACAAATATTATTCCATAGTTTTTTTGGGTTGGTTTTCCAATAATTTCTGAGTTGACAAAGTTCCCCACTCTAATCAAAGCACAGCCCAATGCCACCACTATAATCAATCGATCCATTACCTGAAAATAATCATAACCTCTTCTGAGGCGATCTCTGATTCGAAATCTATTTCGCTCAAACTTTCCTTGAAAGGAATAAAATACCATTCCCAAAAGAATACCAAATGCCGTTCCATGACTGGCCAAACCACTTTTCCAAAAGAAGAACAACTCCCAAAAATTGTTTTGCAACAAATGGGGTTCGTAGAAAAATACATGCCCCATTCTGGCACCCAAAAGCGTTCCTGCGACCATATAAAACATTTGAAGATCCACCGTATGGTCATATCCGTTTTCGAGTCTGTAGGAGCGAACTACAATAAAACGACCCAAAACAAACCCCATTACAAAAAGCAGACTATACCACCTTATGGAGAGGAATTCGTTTTGAACAATATAGATTTCAGGTTGCCACAAAAAACCCCACAAAGCGAAACATTGCCAAGCTAACATAAAAATGGGGTTCTTTTCTTAGTGAATGTTTTCCATAGTTCCCAAAGGGCGTTTTTCCTTGTCTAGTTCAATCTGAAAGAGGGAAAGTTTCTCCTTTAAAAAAAGTGCTTTTTCAGGAAAATCTTCCAATCGGTTGTCCAGTTCTCTCAAATCAGTATCGAGATCGTAAAGAGATTCTTGATGATCTACTGCCCATTTCCCTTTTCCTGGTTTTCCGTCCTCTCCCAGGGTCTCAACATAATTGTAGGTGGAAGGGGAAAGGTATTTCCAATTATTCTGTCGGACACCGTAGAGGGTTTTTCCCTTATGGTAGTAAAACAATCGATTGTCTATTTCGGGCATGGGTCTATTTTGGAGTAAATCTAAAACATTAATCCCATCAATTTTATGCACTGGTAAATCCACACCACTAACAGCACATATAGTGGGTAATAAATCAATAGTTGAAACCAATTGGTCGATATGTGTATTAGGGGCTATGCCTTGTGGCCATGAAATCACACAGGGCACACGGTATCCCCCCTCAAAAACATCAAACTTTCCACCGCGCAGCTCACCTGAAGTTCCTGCATGATTGCCATAGCTCAACCATGGGCCGTTGTCCGAAGTATAAATGATGATGGTATTTTCGAATTGGTTTTTTTCTTTGAGTTTTCTTACCAAACGCCCTACGTTGTGATCGATTTCCTCAATAACATCTCCATAAACACTTCCTTTCGATTTCCCTTTGAAGTTTTCGGATGCAAAAATAGGAATGTGTGGCATGGTATAGGCGATGTATACAAAAAATGGCTCCTCCCCAGATTTGTTTTCGATAAAATCCATGGCGAAATCGGTATAACGTTGGGTCAATAGCGACTGATCGGGTTTGATTTCTATGGTCTCCTCATCCAGTATAAGGGGAAGCTTTTCACGATTCATATCATTGGAGTAGGGAATGCCAAAGTAGGTGTCGAAGCCCTGATAAGTGGGCATAAATGGAATTTTACTCCCCAAATGCCATTTCCCAGCCATCGCGGTAGCGTAATTCTTTTGTTTCAACAATTCGGCTAAGGTAACCTCATTGGGATGCATGCCTACTAAACCTTTGTTGCGGCCTCCAAAACCTCCACCTCCCTCTGGCCATAATACTCCCGTGACGCCTGTTCTGATGGGATATGATCCCGTAAGTAAAGCGGCTCTTGAGGGAGAACAAGTAGAAGAGGCTACGAGAAAATCGGTCAAAGTGGCGCCACCTGCTCCCAAAGCATCAATATGAGGAGTTTTTATGGTCTTTGAACCATAGGAACTCAGATCACCATACCCTTGATCATCGGTAAAAATGACGATTACATTGGGTGAATCATAGGTTTTTTTTATGGATTCATTTGAAGTTGTCCTACAAGATATAATCATCCCAAGGAAAAACATGTATTTAAAAAGCTTAGTCATTTTATGGGTTTAATTTATAGGGTTTTCTGTATTGTTTTCCGCGTCTTAAATTGGCCTCAAAATCGTCGATAAACTCCTCTTTGACTGGATCCCATCGCAAAGGTCTTCTGAATTCGTAAGCCAAGTTGGCAATGTGACAAATAGTTGCTGTTCGGTGACCAGTTTCAACATCACAAATGGGTTTGGTTCCCGCTTTGGCAGCGGTGATCCAATCCGTTTCATGACTTTCAGAAACATAGAGTCGCTCGTCAGTAGATTTTAATTCAACATCTACCAATTCTTTGTTTGAAGTTTCAAAGTATTGTCGGCTGATATCCATCGTTCCTTCAGAACCGAAGAAACGGACACCAAAACCACGTCCAAAATTTCGATGTTCTACTTCAATTCCGTTTTTATAATGCATTTTGAGTCCTCTCGAGGCTGTGGGTTCCATTGGAGCTTGATAGCTTACGGGTCCGCTTTGATCCATCCCCAATGCCCACTGGACAATATCAAACATATGGGCACCCCAATCAGATAATATGCCACCACCGTATTCTCGATACCACCTCCAGTCGGGAAACCAACTGTTCTCCACGATTACTTTGTGATAGGAGCGAAGGGGAGCAGGGCCTAACCAGCGTTCCCAATTCAAATAATCGGGAGTGGGTTGATAGGGTAAATTACATGCAGCAGAGGGATTGCCCACTTCTACCCATACCTTTTCGATCTTTCCCAAATATCCATTTCGAACCAATTCGCAAGCTTTTCTAAAGTCAGCTCTGGATCTTTGCATGCTCCCGGTCTGTAATACACGATTGTATTTTCGCGCCACTTTTTCCATCACTCTACCTTCATTGATGGTGTGGGACATGGGTTTTTCACAATAAACATGTTTACCCGCTTTCATGGCATCAATTGAAGGAATGGCGTGCCAATGGTCGGGAGTACTGACAACTATTCCATCGATGTCTGGATTTTCCAGTAGTTTTTGGTAATCTTCATGTATCTCTGCTTTTCCTTTCACTCCATATTTCTGGTACTGCTCTTCGATTAATTGGGAAAATTTGACCAATCGTTTTTGATGAACATCACATCCGGCGATGACCCGCGCTTGGGGAATCCTCGATATGCGTTTGATCAGCCCGCTACTCTGTGCTCCCGTGCCTATGACCCCTACGTTAAAACGATCACTAGGAGCCTTGTGTCCTTTGCCCAAAACATGACGGGGAACGATGCTCAAACCCGCAATGGCAGCAGTAGTCTGCTTTACAAATTGTCTTCTATTATTTTTCATGGATTAGTGTATTTATATTGTGATTTATAATTTTGTTTTACACCACCATAGGGGAAGCCGGGGGTATCATTTCTTTCATTTTTAAAAATTTCCTTGACTTGATTGATAATTTCTGGGTGCTGATTGGCCAGATCGCGAGTTTCTGACTCGTCCAGACTGAGGTCATAAAGTTCGATATTCGTGTCAATACCATATCGAACTGCTTTCCATTTTCCCATTCTTACCGCTTGTCTGAATCCCCCTTCGGGTAGGGTTTGAAACCACCCACTTAGCTGAATTTCCCAATTCAAATAGGGATGTTTTTCTTGTTGTTTTCCCAATAGAAGGGGTAAGAAAGAAATTCCATTCGAAGTAGAAGGTTTTTCCTGCCCAATGATATCAGCAAAAGTTGGCATCAAATCTTGAAAGCCAGCGATGTGTTTGGTGATCGCTCCCTCCTGAATTTTGTCTTTCCAGAAAACTAATAACGGTACCCTTAGCCCTCCTTCGTATAAATCTCGTTTACCTCCTCTTAAATTTCCATTACTATCAAAAAACTCAAGGTGATGTCCGTTGTTTCCTGTATTGAAATGTGCACCATTATCACTGGTGTAGACAATAATGGTATTATCCAGTGCATTCATCGATTTGAGCTTTTGGATCAAACGACCCACCTGTTGATCTTGAAGGGTAATTTTTGCAGCCTGAGCTTGTTCGGCTTTGGGCCAATTTTCTTGAGCATAGCTTAGGGTGTCCCGAATAGGGCCCTCAAAAGAGTGAGGTGCTCTGTAGGACATCAATAAGAAAAAAGGTTTTTTTCGATTCCTCTTTTCAAGAAAATCAATGGCAAAATCAGTATAAAATGCATCCTTACAATCGTGTTCTTGATAGCGGTAAGGAAAATGCTGACTGTCTCCATTGACCCACAAGCCTGCATTGGGAAATTTTCTTTTACCAAAACGAGCTGACCACTGTTCTTGTGCTGCAAAATCAAAACCGTGACTGAATGCCCAAGTGGCTGGATCATCGGGATTGTCCAAATGCCACTTTCCGATGAATGCAGACTGATAGTTGGCTGATTTGAACATTTCACCCAGTGTGAATTCATCCTTATCCAAGGATACACTTTCCCATTTGTCATCACCAAAATAGCCTGCATTTCCCCGAATGGGGACACGAGTGGCACTTCGCCCCGTAAGTAAAACCGCTCGGGAAGGAGAACAAACAGAATTACCTGCATAGAAGTTGGTAAACCTCATACTTTTCTCAGCTAAGGCATCCAGATGTGGCGTCTTGATGATTTTTTGCCCATAGGATCCCAGCTCGTTATAACCCAAATCATCGGCCAATAAAAAGACAATATTAGGCCGATTATAACCCTCTTTTTGGCAAGCCGAAAGAGATAGCATTAAAAGGAGAAAGAAAATAATATTATTCTGGTTCTGCATATTGTAACTATCATTTTATTAAAATTATTCTAAAGTTCTGAACGATGAGGCAGGCAAATCCTCTTTGTTAAAAAGATTGATTTTCACGAAGTTTTTCCAACCAAACCTAACTGATTTTGGCTGGGCTACATGTTGGGAGACTAGGCTGATTTGTCTTCCCTTTATTTTTGCTTTTGCAGGATAATATATCCCGTCTTCTCCAGCGATTTCGAAATGTTTTATTTCTTTGTCGGGACAATATAAACCCGACCCCACGTGGTCAAAATCAATCAAGGCTCTTCCCTTTGAAAAATTGACAGACTTGTAAATTGGCCCACAGTGTACCAGCTTCTCAAAACCATAATCTTTGGCCAATGCCCAAAGCGCCAATCGCTCTCCAACGGGTTTTTTTTTGGGTGCATGAATCAATTTTTCATCTCCAATATCGGTAATGACTGCCATTCCCACATTGGGTTTGGAAAGGGTCAACATCTGAGCCTCTCGAAGTTCTGGAGCGGTTTGTTGTTCAGAATTTTTTCCGTCAACATTCGAACCAAAAGGGGCAATTTGTACATAGTAGAAGGGTAAATCGGCTTTATTCCATTGACTTCTCCAACTGTCAATTACAGCGGGGAAAAGGGTCTTGTATTGTTCTGCTCTCGAACGATTGGACTCCCCTTGATACCAAATAAATCCTTTTAAAGCAAAAGGGACTAGGGGAGCAATCATTCCATTGAATAAAGTGGATGGAGAATGAGGATTTCGGGGCATTCTGTCTACCGAAGGCTTAACGATTTCATCAACCCCTGCTGACAACTTATAAAACCGCCCACTGGTCTGATAGGCAACCATTTTGATTTTCCAGTCCTTAGCGAAGGAAAAAATCTTTTGATTGTCCTGGTAAATTCCTCGCATTTCATCGGCAGCAAATCCTCCCTTACCCCAAACATCAATAAAACGAATGGCAATCGTATTTTTTCCTTTTTTGAGCAATCCATCCTCCAAAGAATATCGGGTTGAGGCTCTTCCCCAATCTTCTTTCCTTCCTACTTTTTTTCCATTGACAAAAATGGCATAGAGATCATCTGTTTTTCCCAATTCAAAAAAAAGTTTTCCTGGGGGCACTTCATCAATCTCAATTTGTTGTCTGATCCATCCCACTCCATTGAAATCATTTTTTTCAAATGCCAAAGCTGTTTCCACTGTGTTTACGATTGGCCATGAACTGTCGTCAAAATCATTAATGATAAAGGTTTTGTTGCTTTCATCAATCCATTTAAATGAATTCACGCCAATTAGGCTGTCTCTTTCGACATATTTGCGGTTGCTCAACCACCGATTGTAATGGGTTTTGGGATCACTGGCAATTTTCAATCTTTGGGAGGTGTTTTCAAAAGCTTCTATTTTTTCTAAAAAATCAATCCTCGCCCAGCTTTCTGCTGGAGAACCTGACCAACTGGAGTGGATCATTCCAATCGGTATGTTTAATTCTTGATGTAATTTTTTAGCGAAAAAATAAGCTACTGCCGAAAAATCTACCACTGTTTTAGGAGAACAAACCACCCAACTTCCCCTCACTTTTTTTTGGGACTCAAAAGCAATATTTCTATGAACCGTGAATATACGAATGTCGGGAAATTTGGCAAGGGCAATTTCATCTTCAGCCCCCTCAATCAACTCTCTTCTGTTTCCATATTTGAACCCTTTTATGGGCATTTCCATATTTGACTGTCCCGAAGCCAACCATATTTCACCCAATAAAACATCACTGATATTTATGATCTCTTTTCCCGCCTTCACTCTTATTTGGTGAGGGGTATGATCCACTTTGGGCGTTTTGATCTGTAATTGCCAAGCCCCTGTAGAATCCGACAGGGTAATTGATTTTTCTCCCCAACTGCTTTCAAGTTTTACTTCAACTCCTTCCCTAGCCCACCCCCAAATCGTAACAAGGGTGTCTTGCTGAATCACCATATGATTCTGAAATAGACTGGCCAAAGAAAGATTAACTTCTTCTACTTGGGTTTTACAACCAAGGATCAAAAGGGACAGCACTAATATTAATTTTTTCATCTTCAGGTATTTTTAACCTCTTTAATGTAAATGAAGTTCTCAGTTGATCATCTTATCAAATGATGGGTTCCATTGATGCTATTTTCGCTTATTGTCGTGTGGATTGGTCGGGTAAAAGACTTTACTTGATTCCCCATTGACCACCTTTGTTATTCCATATTTATACCCAAGACGATGGGTGATGATCTCCAAGGTATCCTCAGGTTTTTCCTCAATGGGTTCTGTGTAAATATTCCAACCCATATAAGGGGCTTTTTCCGAAGCATATCGGTATCCAATTCTGACGCCTGGATCTGTAATGGAAACAAATACTTTCCCCTTCTTTATATCAATATTGGGTGTCTCGGACAATTGTGCTTTACCATTGGGATAAAAAGAATTGATCAATTCAACCTCATCAATAAACCCCTTGTCGTCAACCGCATTCATCCAGCGTTCACATTCTGTTCTTAGGGTTGCCAATACATCAGCATATGCAGGGTCGTTGGCAATATTATTCAATTCATGTGGATCTTTTTCTGTATCAAAAAGTTCCTCCTCAGCCTTGCTTTGCCTGAACCAAAGCGACTGATTTTCATCCAATTCTCCAGCATCGCGCATCCTCAATAATTCTTGCATGACATCCATTTTTTCTCGATAAGCCAGAGGAAGGTAATAGGGTCGGTCAGGATGAAAGTTTTTTAAATATTTAAATTTTCTATTCCTAACGGCGCGAATCATATCGACACTTTCATCAAATCGATCGGCATGTGCATGAATAAATGTTCTGGGGGTTTTGGATTTAAATCTTCCCTCAAAAGCTTGTCCCTCCATATAGAAAGGGGGTTCAATCCCGACCATTGACAAAAGGGTTGGGGGAAAATCAACAAAACTTGTCAATCGATCATCCCGCTCTCCTGCTCTTTTCTGGTTAGGATACCTAATGATCATGGGAACCCTAAGCCCCGAATCGTATAACAATCTTTTTTGTCTTGGAAGTGGGCCTCCATGATCAGAATACCAAACAATTATGGTCTTCTCCAAAAGTCCATCCTCTTCCAGTTGATCTAGAATATTACCAAAAAAGCGATCCATTCTAACCATATTGGAATACACCTTTCTCATGGCTTTTTTTCCGATTTCGTTCTGAGGTAAATAAGGGGGTACCTCAACTGACAAATCCTCTGGGACTTGGAGGGGTATGGTATCATTTTGGTATTCCTCAATGGTTTTATATCCTCTTCTTTCCCACCAATTTTTTAGGGATCGACTGGGGGGAAACTCCTCATAATCTTCCTGTCTCGCTTGTGTAGTCCAGATGCTGGACTCGTGAGTTACACCAGAATTAAAAATGGAAAAAAAAGGAGTTTCATCATCAGGCCTATTTCTCCAATGGGCGAATACGCTGGATTCATCCCAAGCCAATTCTGATTTAAAAAATTGATAATCCTCTTTGGCATTGTTGGTCGTGTAATACCCATTTTCACGCATGATTTCACTCACCATTTTTACCTCGGGGGGTGGAACGACTTGATAGTCTATGATTCCAGCTTCACGGGCCGCTGCTTGCTGACTAAGTGTTCGCATATTTTGTGCACCAAAAGAATTGGGGTACAATCCTGTAGCCAAAGTCGCACGACTTGGAGAACAAACTCCAGAGACGGAAAAGTTATGGGTGTAAACCACTCCTTCTTTGGTCAAACGATCCAAGTTGGGTGTAGGTGCTCTGGGATCACCATATGCATTTAAATAAAAAGGGCTAAGGTCTTCGGCAACTAACCAAAGCACATTTAAAGGTTTCTTTTCTTCAGTAATTTCGCAGGCTAAGACTAAAAGCACGCTGAATGTCAAAAGGTGGAATCTAAATTTTTTCATTTATTTTCATTTTGAGTTATCCTTAAAAAAAGAGACCATCTCCTCTTGAATTTCTTTTTTAAATACATTTTTACCATGCGCGCCATCCTTAATTGAAATTAATCTACTTTCCACTTTCGCAGAATCAAGAGCCATTTTGAAAGTTTTACTTTGACAATAAGGAACGGTAAGATCGACCATTCCATGAATGATCAAAAATGGCGGGGTTTTGTCATTGATATAAGTTATTGGATTGGCTGCTCTTGCTTTAGCTTTATTGTTTTGTATTGCTCCACCAATAAGCCTTGACTCTGGGGATTTCACATCATCGTGAACCATTTTAGACCCACAAAGATCCATTATTAGAAAGTCCGTAGGGCCAAACCAATCCACTACAGCATCCACATGGCTTTCGAATTCCAAGTGGGAACCAACCTCTCCCTCCATCTCCTTGTTAAAGGATGTGGTTCCAGCCATAGCAGACAGGTGCCCCCCCGAAGAAGAACCCGTTATCCCTATAAAACTGTTGTCAAGTTGATACTGTTTTGCATTTGCTCTAATGAAACGAATCGCCGCTTTAACATCGTGAATCTGGGCAGGAAAAATTGCATCAGTACTCGATCTATGATTGATTGAGGCTACCGCAAAACCTGAGTTTAATAATGGCTGAATCAATGATTTTTTGATATAGTTACTCCCCTTTTTATCATTAGCCCGCCAAGCACTACCATAAATGGTTAAAACAAGGGGGAATATTTTTGATCCTTGATCGGGCAAATAAATATCCATCGTATGATAAACCTCATTGTCTCCGGCATAGTTGATATTTTCCCACTTAGCCACTGGTAAATCTTGAGCATTCATCAGGCCCAACTGAAGAAATATCAAAAAATAAATTCTTTTCATCTCAAATGGACTTTAGTGTTTTAGGCTGATCTCCAAAACCCAAATAGTGATCTGCTGTGCATTCCAATATTAAACCATCATCGGAAAATTTGAATTTATAATTCATCCTTGCTGGAGTTTCATAAAGGTAGACCCTTAGGTGAAATTCATTTTCATCAGTCCAAGCCCCATTGGAAGCGATTGTTTTATTTTTGATGTATCTCAGAGACGACTCAGGGATAAAACTCGACCGTCGGGTTCGAGAATAGGGCAAATGACCTTTCACTTTAGCTTTTATATATCGTTGCTGTCCAAAAGGGATTATTTGGATCCCTCCTTCCATTTTAATTTGAACTGAATATTCTTTGTTTTGCGTCTTAAAAGAAATGGTTTTTATTCCCTGATCATTTTCATCAAAGTGAAATTCCTTGTTGAGCCATTTTTTTTGTTGTCTATTGGTCATCTGTCCTTCAACAGCTTTGATTTTCAATGAGGCTATTTTCTTTTGTAGCGCCAATAGAGCTTGATCATTTCTGGGGATTTTTCCTTCTTTTAAAACCGGTAAAATGATGTCCCAAGTCAGTTGCATTATCTCTCCCATATTGTTGGTTCCTGAGGTGATGGCAACAACCGTATCTTGATCGGGAAATACTAAGCAGAATTGACCCATGGCACCGTCTCCCCTATAGGTGTTGTAACGAGAACGCCAAAACTGAAACCCATATCCTTGCATCCAATCGTTATCAGGATTGCTACCATTGGACACTTGCTTTGAAGTGGCCATTGTGATCCAATCTTGAGACAAGAGCTGGGATCCATTCCATTTCCCTTTTTGTAAATAAAACTGTCCGAATTTGGCAATATCTTCTGTTTTGAGATGTAATCCCCAACCGCCTGTATTAATTCCTTTAGGGTCCATTTCCCATTGTGGTTTTTCAATTTGAAGGGGTTCGAAAAGACGGGGGTACAAATAATCGATCAGTTTTTCTCCGCTTATCTTATGAATAATTGCCGAAAGCATGTAAGTCGCAGGGGTGTTGTACATAAAGTGAGTGCCGGGTAAATAAGGTAATTCAGAATCCAAAAATGTTTTTACCCAATCGTCATCCGTATCTGCAGGAAAAGGTTCTTTATTATGTCCTGTAGTCATGGTCAGAAGGTCTTTAACCCTTAGCTGTTTTAGTTGCCAATCAGGGTTTTCAGGAATTTTATCGGGGAAAAAAGAAATAACAAGATCGTCTATAGAAAGCAATCCTTCCTGAACAGCAAAACCGATTGCGGTTGAAGTAAAACTCTTACTTAATGACCACAATTCATGAGGGGTTTGGGCATTGTAGGGATCCCACCACGCTTCAGTAACGACTTTACCGTTCTTGACAATCATCAGGCTGTGAGGGGCATCAATTTCTTGTTCCAAAGCACCAATAAATGATGTTATGACTTCTGAAGATAAGCCCTCTGCCTCTGGCGTACTTCTCTGAAGAGATATGCCTGTTTGTGCCGATAGCTGAATCGATACAAATAGGAGAAATAATTTCAAAAATGGATGTTTATTCATATTGAAAAGGGTGACTAAGGTTGCTTAAATTTTCTTTAATAATGTGTTCCCACAAATCATATCCTGCCTCACTAAGATGTAAACTGTCGGCCACAAAATATTTTCCATCAGGCCGCCCTTTTTGGTTTAAAAAAAAGTTTCTCGTGCTAATAAAATGAAGATTAGGATCTTGTTCTGTATAATTTTGGATCAGATCGTTGGCTTTTGAAATTTTGTTCCAAACCGCCCATCGACTTGGGGTAGGAGTGGTTTCAATAAGATATATAGGGGTTTTATTGGATTGCTTTTTGTGAATTTTTTTACAAATCGCTTTAAATAAATTTTTTACTTCATTTGGGGTCAAGTCTTTGTGTAATTTATCCCAACCATTACTCCCTGTAATGTCGTTGGCCACAAAAATAAGGACTGCTTTGGCCTCTTGCTTATCCTCCATCAGTCGGTCGATAAAATGAATCAAATCGTAGAAATGCGCCCCGCCATAACCACGCTTTACCACCGCATATGGTGACATATCTTCTTGGATATTATTCCACCTTCTGATGCTAGAGCTGCCAATGAACAGAAGATAATCTTCAAGCTCTTTGTATTCGGTAAGCATTTCCAAGGCTTGGATATCTTTGTCAAAATGATATTGATAAGCTCTGTATTTATACTCCAAAGAACAACCTCCTACGAATAAATAGCCAAGCATAATAATAAAAAAAACACAGTGTTTCATAGGCTAGCTTTCAGCTATTAAGGAGATTTCTTTGGTTTCCGTCGACTCGTCGAAAGGCATTCATTCTCGATTTAAAAAATCTTTGTGATGAGGGTCGTTTCTTAGGTCAAAAAGAATCTCATCGTTTTTTCCATAAACTTGACTTCGGACATATTTGACTCCAATAAACGTATAAATCCAATGAAGTGTTTTCATTATAGGATTTAACGTTTGACAAATCCCTTGTAACTTACCCAGTCAAAATCAGCATATCCACTGGTTTTTTGACCATTAGAAGTAGCAAAAACACCAACATTGGCTCCGGTATACATCATTCCAAGCAATATATTATCTGGTGTTTCCGCTAATTTTGTGTAATTGGCTCCACCATCTGTGGAAAAAAAGTACGAATATTTTCTGTTTTTAGAGGAAATCTTCAATAAAATTTCTCCATTGTAATTGGGTAAAGGCATTGATTTATATGCGTTTATCTTGTCGTTGGGGAACTTAGCAGAATCGGTCATGGCACTCACATTCTTGTTTTTTTCTTTAACGGTGAGTTTCACATGGTGTTCTTTTCCCCTTTTTTGAACGGTAAGATTTATATAATTGATGTCCTTTTGGTAAACACTGATCCCTGCTTCCTCTAGATTTTTTTGAGGAGTGAAATTCATTTTTGCTTCCCATTCAAATTGGCTTTCTTTTTGGGTGATGCCCATTGCACTGTATCGCTTTCTCGCTTGAAAGTTTTCTGGTTTTAGGTAAAGTCTCAGATGCCCTTTATTGGCAGAAAGTGAATAGGTTTTTGGTTGTGGAACTCTTCTGAAACTCCAATCGGGCCTTAGGTTTTGGTGATCAAAATTGTCATGGAAAGCATCGTTGTAATATTGGTGTTTGTCGGGGAAGGGAAGCGGGTTGATCCGCTCTACTTTTCCTGTTTCAGGGGCTACTACAGGGAACAAATAACTTACGGGCTCCCATTTGGTTTTACTCACTTGTTGCCATCGCACGATTTGGGGTTCCCATATTACTGGCATAAGATGTGTTTCTCTTCCCATATTGGAATGACCGTCGCGATCATTTCTTTTGCCAAGGGCTACCATAAACCATCTTCCATCCTCCAGCTTAACAAGGTCTGCATGTCCAGTACTGTGAACCCAATTTTTCTTTGACAAATGTCTGGAGGTTAGGATGGGATTTCTGAGCCCGGTCTCGTAGGGGCCAAAAACATCTTCACTCGCTGCGATCATCACTGCGTGGTGGAAACTCGTTCCTCCTTCAGCGACCATTAGATAATATCTTCCGTTTTCTTTATAAATATGGGGCCCCTCAGTATGTTTTTTGTCACAGGCGCCCTCCCACAGAGAGTGTCTGTCTCCCACTAGTTTCCATCGCTCCAGATCCAATTCTTGTGCCCATATGGCTCCAATTCCATTGGATGTTACGTCTCCTGGATTGTGAGTCCCTACAAAGTAAACTTTGCCGTCATCATCAAAAAATAAATCGGGATCGATTCCTGGTGCTCCCTCAATCACATGGGGATCTGACCAAGGTCCAGCAGGGTTTTTTGCCGTTATGATAAAATTGGTATTGGATTTTGTATTGTTGGGTTTGTTTTTGTCGATTTGGGAATACATATTGGTTGTGACAATGTAGAAAATTCCCTTGTTATATCGAATGGTTGGTGCGTGGATGCCTCCGTTTTCTTGAACATCTACTAAATTGACAGCTCCAGAAGCCTGACTGGGGCGGTGCAATCCATAACCGATCAATTCCCAGTTCACCAGATCTTTGCTATGATGGATGGGCAACCCTGGAAAATATTCAAAAGAAGAATTAACGATGTAAAAATCTTCTCCTACCCTACAGATTGAGGGGTCGGGATAACCTCCCGGTACAATAGGGTTGGTAAATGTGTTCTGTCCCACAACCAATGGAGTGGTACAAATGAAAAAGAAAGACATCAATAATGAACGCATGATTTTAAATTTAATGGTTTAAAAAAAGGGGAAATGATTTTCCCCCTTTTTTTAATTGATTTCAATAAAATTATTTATAGAATTATTGGCAACTGGCACCAAATTCTATATCCGAATCATATCCGGGATTTCTAACGAGTATGGAACCGTCAGGATTGGTAAAACTCAAATGCATTTCGGTGATTATATTTCCAGCAGTAACACCAAAATAGGCTGGGGGCCATAGGGTGAGTTCCCAAATATTATTGCCCACCAGAGTCATGCTTGACGCGGCATCTCTGTCGGCTTTGACAATTGTTGTTCCATCTCCAAGTAATGCAGTTGCGTTCATATTTACCGCACCCACATTGTAAAGTGCAGTATTTCCACCGTCAAGTCCTTCTTTAGCATCAAATCTGACGGTAATAATATCGTCAAACATATATCCTTCGGGAGTTATAAATGCGGTAAAGGTAGGAGCTGGCCCGGTAAGGTCGGTTGCAGCAGCGCCTGCACCAGTAATGGTAATGTTCTTGAAATGAGTATCCCAAAAACGAGATTTAGCATCTTGAGTCGAACTATCGATAGAGTCCTCTTGCTTGAAACCGTCGTTGTGGCTTCCCACCCAGTATCCCAATTGGACTCCAGAGTGACCTTCTCCAACAGTTAGAGTAACCGTAATGGTTCCATCAACTGAGGTTTGTGAGGCATCGATAGGGTTTTCAGAACGAAAAGCGACCCACTCAGATTCACCGTAGTTTTCGCCTATGTCCAAAATTTCATTCATATCCACAGTCCATGAATTTCCTGTTTCGTTTCCATCTAACCCTTTCGATTTGTTTCCCCAGAAGCTAACATCCTCTGGATCTAAAATCATAACTCCAGAACCAGGACGGTCAGGACTTTGATTGATAGAGGAGTCAAATCGAACGGTAGCATTGTTGGACAGATCCCAACTTTTTGGGGCCAACATTCCGAAAATCAAAAATTTATAGTTCTGATCGGTATCCTCAGAATCGTAATTGACTTTAACAGTGATCGAAATACTCTCACCTACTTTAGCAGATGCGGGTTGGGTAACGTCTGTAATATCAAAACAAGAGGTTACAAATAAGAATACTAGTGGAAGTGCTAAAAATCCAACTAGAAATGTTTTATAATTAAAATTAAATTTTCGCATTTTTTTATTTTTTAAAGTGATAAACATAAGTTGTAGCTCCACATCCTAGGCTGAATTGTAAGCCCAAAGAACTATTGTTTTTTCCAAATAATGGCATGGATAAACTGGCAGGAACGATATCCGATCCGTTGGTAAACTGAATGTTGGTGGGTTTGAAATCATCGTCAAACGACCAGCTTCCAGAAGCAAACGGAGTTCCTGAAGTTTTCAATGTTGGAAATGGAAGAGCAGATGAACCCAATGTGAATGATCCATCGGAAATGGTCAAGGTCAATGCAGAAGCATTAAATTGTCCACTCAAATCTGATCCGTTTCTATGGATGCTGTGTAAACTCCATTCACCATTGATTTCGATTTTGTAATCTATCAATGCATCTTCTCTTACGTCGAATGTTTCGGCATCATCACAAGCACTTAACAGTACGAGCGAAAGTATTAGTGTAAAAAAGAATATATTTCTCATAGTTGTTTTGATTTAAATTTTTAGTGTTTATTGTAAGTTATGTATTTCTACCTCGTTTATTGGTAGTGGATAATATAGAATTTGACTGTAGGTGGCATGGGAAATCTGACCGCTTCCATTTTCGTTGACGATTCCCTTTTGTAATCTTCGTGTGTTGAGAAATCTGTCCCCCCACTCATTATACAACTCTTTGGATCTTTCGTTGAAAATAATCTCAAGCATTTCCGTTTTGGTTGGAGTGCCTGCCACTGTAGTAGCTGCTCCAGCTCTGCTGATGAGGGCATTTACATCGGCAACGTCATCGGCAGTAACGGCATTGTTTACCATTATGTTGGCCTCGGCTCTGGTCAAATGCATTTCAGCCAGTCTAAGTGCCACATAGTCGACACTGTTGGTTGGCCATTTGCCGCCCAAATATACCCGACCGTCTCCTTCAGACATCAAATCCGCAAATCTTTTGTCAGTGGGATCAGCAGTTCTCAATTGTCCGATTAATCCATTGGGGTTGAGCGATGTCGTTCCCAGTTGATCATCCGCTTGATGATTGTTGAATCCAATTTGAGCTGGACCAAAAGTCTGTTCACTCGAATTGTGAATGACAGCATAGATCACCTCAGATGATCCACTACCTTTGGTGTAGATATCAGCAACATTTGCCTCTAAAGAAAACTTCCCTGAGCTAATAACTTCGTTAGCTCTTTCATAGGCCAAATCATATTTGCCGTGGTAGAAATAAATTCTTGCCGCCATTGCCGTAGCAGCAGCATGAGAAGTTATCCCTTCACCGATCGCAAGATTGGTTCTTGCCGCTTCGATATCGGACTCTATTTGACTTTTGATCTCATCTGAGCTAGCAAGTGAAACCCTGTCATTGGTTCCCAAAACCGTCAAAACAAGAGGAACAGATTTCCCTGTAGTGGGGTGGGTAAAATAATTATTGAGTTGAAAATACACTGCTGCTCTTAAAAAGAAAGCATCTCCTTTTACACTGGATTTTTCAGCATTGGAGCCATACATATTGTCTATATCAGCATTGAGCACAGTATTAATCTTATTCAATGCTCGGTAACCATTGCTGTAGGAGTTTGAGGTAAACATACCAGGTATTCCTGAATTTGTCCACTTGTAAAAAGGCGTCCAGTTGGCCGATCTTCTGATGGCCACATCTCTCATCAAAGTGGTGGTTATCATGTGTTGATAAGCATAAAAGCCACGCATATCATTATATGCCCCGGCGTTTAGGGAGTTCATCGCATTGATATCTGTTAATTTATCGGCAGACAAACCAATGGTGGAGTACTCGTCCAAGAATTCTTCACAGGAGGTAAAGGCAAGGCTCAATACCATTAAACCAATAAATAATCTTTTCATTTTAAATTTCTTATTGTTTTTCATCAGTTTAAAATTTTAGATTAACACCTATATTGACTGTCTTTGCCTGTGGAATTTGTTTCCACTTATCCATCAAATTGAGGTTCCCAGAACCGACAATATTTTCAGGGTCATACATCCACGGTTGGGCATTTGTCCAAGTCAAAAAATTGGTCAATTTTACATATAAGTCTAGTCCATTGATCAAACTGTTTTCGGGGACATCAACTTTATATGAAACCGTAAGATCTCTCATTCTTAGATAATCTAAATTGGATACATATTCCGATGTTCTGGTCCAAATGGTAGGATCTGTAGTCAACTGACTTACTTGGGTTACATCCCCCGGATTTCTCCATCTGCCCAGCATATTGCGAAGTGGTGTTAAATTCATCGATCCAAAAGCGTATTTTGAATTGATAATCTCTCCAGAGGCGATGTAATCTTGACCTACTGCAAATGAAAATAAGGCACTGACATTCCAGTTTTTGTAGGACAGATTTGTGCTAAAACCACCCGTAAAATCTGGATAAGGATTTCCAAAGGATACTTGATTTTCGTTTAGAAAGTTATTCAAACTTCCTGCTTGAGCAGCGGCTTGAGATTCGGTGTAAGCGACACCACTTTCTTGGTGAATATAAGTATCTTCTCCAGTGGCAGGATCGACTCCTCCCCAAACTGGAATTCTAGTAATACCAATGGGCTTGCCTACATAAATAGAGGTAGTTCCAAATCCGGGTAGATCTATTCCCTCGGCATTGTCTCCGATATCCAACACTTCATTTTCGTTCTGGGCATAAGTAAACTCAATATCCCAAGTTAAATCTTCCGATTCCGCCAAGGTTGCTCCCAAAATAATTTCAAAACCTTTGTTACTGATTTCTCCTAAGTTGGTGGTTACTTGTGTAAGCCCACTTACAATACTTACTGGATAAGGCAGAAGCAAATCTTTTGTCAGTTTGTCGTAGTAATCTAAATCAGCCCTGAATTTTCCATCCATAAGCTCCATACTCACCCCAAAATTGGTTTGAGTAGCGGTTTCCCAACCCAACTCATCATCGGCAATATTGGATAATGAAATACCGTTAAGGTTGTTGTAATTGGCTTGATTGTAGCGAGATTCATTAGCATAAGTACCTATTTCAGCGTTACCGGAGATTCCATAACTGGCTTTCAACTTGAGGTAACTAAAGATTCCTTTTAAAGGCTCAAAAAAATCTTCCTCACTGATGTTGTATCCCAAAGAAGCCGCAGGGAATGTTCCCCACCTTCTTTCCTTACCAAAACGGGAAGATCCATCCCTTCGGGCTGTGACAGAAAGCAAATACTTTCCTTTATAGTCATAATTAACCCGAGATAAAATCGACAGAAATGTGTAAGCACTTTCATAAAAATTTGGGATAAGCTCTGCGGCATCAATAGGCGTTTTCAAGGTGGAACTAGAAAAGCCTATTCCACGAAGATTGTTGGTTATGGACTTATTTTTGGAGGATTCCATTCCAGCCAATATATCAAAATTGTGATCCCCAAATCGCTTTCTGTAGTTGAGCAAGTTTTTCCAGTTCCAGGAATTTCTAGTAGATGCTGAAGATTGTGCTTGTGCCAAACCATCAGACTGGAGCCTTGCATCAAGATATTGCATCTGATTGACAGCAACACTGTTTAAACCAAATTCTGTTCTGAAACTCAATCCTTCGGCCAACTGGTATCTCATGTACCAACTGGCGGTAAAAGTTCTGTTCTTTTGGTTGGTTTCAAGCAAATCAACCCATGCTTTTGGGTTACGTTGAATGTTAAAATAAGTTCCATCTTCTTTAAAAACAGGATGAATGGGTAACATATTATTAGAACGTCCTAGTCCGTTTTGACCAGCCACTGGTGTGTTGTCAACATAACTAAAACTCATGTTTGAACCTATATTGATTTTATCACTCAATTGATGCGTCAAATTGGTACGTCCATTAAGTCTCAGATATTCGTTTCCAACGAAAATAGATTCTTCCTGTAGGAAGTTTCCACTGACGAAAAATTTTGTTTTTTCACTTCCACCCGATGCTGAAATATTTCCCCTGTAAGCAATACCATTCCTCAGAGCGGTGTTTTGCCAGTCGGTGTCAGTTGCTAGTGCATCAGCTCTGGTCAATCCATCTACCAATACATTACTTGAATCCCAAAATTCTGTAGGATTATTTCCAGAATTGTACCAAGCTTCTTGAGCCAATGTCAGGTATTCTTCTGCATTGACAAAATCAAGTTTTCTTGTGGCTTCTGATAAACCTACATCGAACGATGCTTCAATTTTGGTTTCACCACTTTGACCTTGTTTGGTAGTAATTAAAATTACCCCATTAGACCCTCTTGCTCCATAAATCGCAGTAGCTGCCGCATCTTTAAGTATCTCCATCGATGCAATATCATTTGGATTAATACTGGCCAACAAGTTGGTGTCCATATCCATAAAATTTACAGAGTTGTTGGTGTCCATGTAGCCTCCCGATTCCATAATGATACCGTCAACTACATAGAGTGGTTCTGAGCTTGCTATAGCAGAGTTCGCCCCTCTAATTCTGATTTTGGTTGCTGATCCAGACATTCCCGAGCCTGTGACTACTTGTACACCTGCAGCTCTTCCTTGCAGTGCTTGTTCGAATGATCCAAGCGCAGTATTTTTGACTTTCTCGCCGTCAACTCTAACAATAGCACTGGACAGGTTTTTGGCGATCTGAGAACCATAACCTGTTACAATCACCTCTTCTAGTTTTTCACTGGATTCCTTTAATGAGATATTGATTTCAGTTTGTCCGTCAAAGACAATCTTTTGGCTTTCAAAACCAAGGTAGCTGAATTCAATCTCATCACCTGGCGAAACTTCCTCAAGGGTAAAATTTCCGTCAAAATCAGTAAGCGTACCCTTTCCGTCTGTATTATTAATGATGTTTACACCTGGTATTGGTTCGCCATCTGACATTACGGTACCACTGATTTCCTGAGCAAAGGCCTGGAAACAAATGAAAAACATGAAAAAGACTATTAAATAATTTCTCATAGTTTTAGTTTAATTGTTTTAATTAATTAAATCCCTTCATTGATTTTTTTGATCAATGTGTTTTACTCAAACACTTACAAACAAAATAAATTGCGATATGCAAGCATCCCATTAACAACTAAGTAATTTTATAGGAATTTGTATAATTATCTTATTCAATTAAGGGGTATAATATGTCACCTTTTATTTACTATATATACAAATGATAAAAAATTAATTTGGTCGTCAATTTTATTATTTCACACACACACTTCATCAAACTTATATAATTTCTGATTACAATGTTGTCGGCATTGAAAAAAAAACTACTATAACCTTATAGTAAAACAACGAAAACGTTATAGTATTAAATAAGTAAATCCCTTTTTTATTGTAAAATCCTAATTGTTAATGAATATCTATTTCTATTTTTGCCATTGAGGTGAAAAATAAAATTACATTAAAGAAAATGGCCCAAGAGTTGAATGTTTCCATTTCAACTGTCTCTAAAGCCCTTAAAGACAGTTATGAAATTGGAGAAGAAACACGGGAGCGAATACAAGCTTTTGCCAAACAAAAAGGATATCGACCCAACAACATCGCCTTGAGTCTTAAGAATAAAAAAACCAAAACCATAGGAGTCATCATTCCTGATGTAGTTCATTATTTTTTCGCACTGGTCGTCAATGGTATTGAGCAAATCGCGATGCAACAGGGTTATAATGTGGTAGTAGCTTTATCCAATGAGTCCTTTGAGAAAGAAGTAGTCAATTTGGAGACCCTAGCCGGTGGACTCATCGATGGTTTTATCTTATCCCTTTCTAGAGAAACCCTAAAGAATCAGGATTATCATCACATCAACGAAACCATTCGTCAAGGGATGCCCGTTGTTCTTTTCGATAGGATTGTGCCTGAAATAGAGTGTGATAAGGTCATTGTGGATGATGTCAAAGGTGCCTATGATGCAACATCTCTACTGATTTCCAAGGGTAAAAAACACATACTATTGTTGACCACACAAGATTTTGTAAATGTAGGACGATTGAGAGCCCAAGGGTATATTAAAGCCTTCCAAGACAATGGTTTACCATTGGACAACGACCTCATCATTAAGACGGTTGACACCCAAAGTTCGGACAAAGACATGTCTATTTTGGAAAAAAATATTGAGAAAGCAATTCGTAAAAATAAGAAGATCAATGGAATTTTTGCGGTCAATGAGATTTATGCAGGAGCCGCTTTGAAAGTACTAAAAAAACTATCCATTGGGGTTCCACAAAAGGTCAGTATCATCTGTTTTACCGATGGACTCATCTCCAAATATTCCAGTCCTACTCTTACGACTGTAAAGCAACATGGCGAGGAAATAGGGAAAGTAGCTGCCGCTAAGTTGATTGATAGACTCGAAAAAGAGGACGAGGAGGAGAGTTTATTTAAGGAATATGTCATTAAAACGACCATAGTAGAAAGAGAATCTACCTGATTTTTTGGATTTTAAAAAATTTCCATTAAGTTTGAACACTCAAAAAAATTTCACACACTCCTTATAATTTTTTTGATAAGCGTTGTGCTTGTCATAATTTAAATTTTTGAATTATGAAACAGCAACACTTGAGTTTTTGGGATATCTGGAACATGAGTTTCGGTTTCCTTGGGATTCAGTTTGGCTATGCATTACAGGGTGGCTTTATGTCACGAATATTTCAAACATTGGGGGCGTCAAAAGATGAATTACCCCTCCTATGGTTGGCGGCTCCATTGACGGGCTTGTTGGTTCAACCCATCGTAGGTTATTTGAGCGATAGGACATGGCACTACAGATTGGGCAGGAGAAGACCTTATTTTATGGTGGGAGCAATTTTGAGTTCCCTTGCACTATTTTTTATTCCTCACTCCCCCTATTTGTGGATGGCCGTTGGATTTTTGTGGATATTAGATACCTCCATCAATATCAGTATGGAACCTTTTAGAGCATTGGTCGCCGATAAGCTTCCCGAATCACAGCGAACCTATGGTTTTGTTGTGCAAGCCCTAATCATTGGTGTAGGAACTTGGGTCGCCAGTAGTTTACCTTGGATAGTGTCTTCTTTGGGTCTAAGTAATGCCGCTTCTCCTGGGGTCGTACCTCCGTCTGTCAAAGTTGCCTTCGGAATTGGTGCTGTCGTTTTTTTGGGCAGTATTTTTTATACGGTCATGACCACTAAAGAGAATCCTCCAGACGATATAGACGCATTCAGAGCTAATCTCAAAAACCAGAAAAGAAGTGCAATCGGAGAAATTATTGATAACATCATCAATATGCCCAAAACCATGCTAAAGTTGGGTGTGGTTCAGTTTTTCAGTTGGTTTGCCTTTTTTTCTATGTGGAGTTTGGCCAATCCAGCATTGACAGAACATGTCTACAAAGCGCCTGCTCCGGCCAAGGAAAATTTTGATTTTTCAGAAACTACCTCAACCGCTGATTTTCAAATTCAGAACGAAAAATTTCAAGAAGCATCCAATAAAGTTGGCGCCAATATGGGAGTCTATGGACTTTCATCAATGGTATTTGCATTGTTGTTGAGCTTTTATACATCAACAAAACAAGTCAACCGCAAATTATTACATATGGTTTCACTTGCCTTGGGAGGGCTAGGGTTTTTACTGATGTATCTCATACCAGATCCAAAATTATTATGGCTTTGGTTTTCTCTTATCGGAATCTCTTGGGGAAGTATCCTCTCTATGCCCTACGCCATGTTGTCCAGTGCCATTGACCCAGACAAAATGGGAATCATGATGGGTCTTTTCAATATGTTTATTGTCATTCCGCAAATTTTTGCTGCTTTGGGGGGAGTAAATTTCCTAAGCAGTTTGTTGGGAGCTGCTCCCATTTATGCGATGGTTCTGGCTGGAGTTTCACTCCTTCTCTCAGCTTTCTCTAACCTTTTAATAACAAATTAAAATGTCGTCAGCTATCAATCTTAATTTGGATATAAAAGGGATGATTTTCGACCTCGACGGTGTGATCGCTGATACGGCTCATTTACACTACAAAGCTTGGTGTAAAATCGCATGGCAGTGGAAATTTAATTTGGCCGTTGATCAAAACGAAAAACTAAAAGGAATCAGTAGAAATAATGCGATGCGAAAAATTGCAAATTGGGCAGGAAAAAATTTGTCTGAAAAGGAATTAGAAAATTTTGCGGATCAAAAAAACACATTTTATCTAAATTACTGTGAGTCATTGAGTCCTGAGGATACGCTCCCAGGGGTTGTTAGTTTTATTGACCAATGTCGGCGAACAGGAATGAAATTAGCCGTTGGCTCTGCAAGTAAAAATGCCAAAATAATTCTACAAAAACTCCAAATCATTGATGTTTTTCAAATTATAGTAGATGGCAATATGGTGGAAAAATCAAAACCCCATCCTGAAGTATTTCTCAAGGCCGCCGAATTGATGAAAATCAAGCCTTCAGATTGTGTGGTCTTTGAAGATTCTCAGGCAGGAATTCAAGCTGCCATCAATGCTGGAATGATGACCATAGGCATTGGGAGCTCTGATCTCCGGGATTGTAATGCTCAAATTCAATCTTTTGAAAAATATAATTTAAACAAACTGATATCTCAAATCAATAACTAAAATCCTAATGAATCAATCATATATTTCAGAGGATGCTTGGAAAATCGTTGAGACAGGATTCAATCCTGATCGCGTCAAAGCCTCTGAGAGTATCTTCAGTATTGGAAACGGTGCCATGGGACAAAGAGCCAATTTTGAAGAACATTATTCCGGCCCTAGCTTCCAGGGGAGCTACATCGGCGGCATTTATTATCCTGACAAAACTAAAGTGGGCTGGTGGAAAAATGGTTATCCTGATTATTTCGCTAAAGTGATCAATGCTCCCAATTGGATTGGAATCGATATCACCGTGGATCAAATCCCTTTGGATCTTTTTACTGCCAAAAAAATTCTTCAATTTACCCGTGTACTCGATATGAAAACGGGACTTTACTCTCGTTCCTATGAGTTGGAAATGCCCAACGGTATTCATCTAAAGGCAAGTGTCAAAAGGTTTTTATCCATGAAGGAAGGCGAAACAGGAGCCATTGAATACAATATAGAATTGTTGAGTGAAAAAGCTAGCTTCGATATTTCTCCTTACTTGAATGGAAAAATCAAAAATGAGGACAGCAACTGGGATGATCCCTTTTGGAATCATTTGGAGGCTGAGGTCAATGATCAATCGGCATTTTTATTATCCAAAACACTCAAAACCGAATTTCATGTATGCTCCTTCATGCATGCTGAATTGAGTTTAAACGGAAATCCACTAGGTGATCCCTGTAAAAATTTCAATAATGAAAATAAACTGGGATTCACCACAGCCATCAACCTCTCAAAAGGAGATCAACTTACCATCACCAAATACGGGGGTTATGTTACCTCTCTACATCACGATGAGCATCAGCTAAAATCGGTCGCAAAACAAAAAATCAGCTCATCATTGGAGAAAGGATTTCAATCCCTTTATGATGATCACTCCGATTGTTGGTCTCAAATTTGGGCCTTATCTGACATTGTTATAGGGGGCGACTTAAATGCTCAACAGGGCATTCGATTTAATATCTTTCAACTCAATCAGACCTATACCGGTAGGGACGATAGATTGAACATTGGGCCAAAGGGATTTACGGGAGAAAAATACGGGGGAAGTGCCTATTGGGATACGGAGGCCTATTGCCTTCCTTTTTACATGACTACCAAAGGTACTGAGGTGGCCAAGAACCTTTTAAAATACCGTTTTAACCAATTGCCCAAAGCCATCGAGAATGCCGAAAAATTAGGATTTAATGGTGGTGCAGCACTTTTTCCTATGGTTACAATGAACGGGGAAGAATGTCACAACGAATGGGAAATTACTTTTGAGGAAATTCATCGTAATGGTGCAATTGCCTATGCCATTTACAACTATGAAAATTTTACCAATGACACTTCATACATTCCCGAAAAGGGTCTAGAAGTGCTTATTGCTATTTCACGTTTCTGGAGTCAAAGGGTCAACTTTTCTAATCAAAAAAACAAGTATGTGATTTTGGGAGTAACAGGACCCAATGAATATGAAAACAATGTCGATAACAATTGGTACACCAATTACATTGCCCGTTGGACATTAAAATATACCATCAAGCAAATTCATAAAGGGAAAACCCAATGGCCTGAGCAATTGCAAAATACAACCAAAAAAACTAATTTAAAGGAAGAAGAAATTGACCGATGGCTGGAAATTACTGAAAAGATGTATTTACCATTCGATGCAAAACACAATGTCTATTTGCAACAAGACGGTTTTTTGGATAAAGAAATGATGACCGTAGACCAACTGGACGACGATCAACGGCCGATTAATCAAAATTGGTCCTGGGACAGAATTTTGAGATCCCCTTTCATCAAGCAAGCCGACACTCTTCAGGGTTTTTATTTTTTTGAAGACGACTTTACCCATCAAGAACTCGAGGACCATTACAATTTTTACAAACCTTTTACTTTACACGAATCATCGCTATCGCCATGTATTCATTCGATACTTGCAGTGCGCTTGGATAAGATGAAAGAAGCATACGAATTGTATTTACGTACCTCACGACTCGATCTTGACGACTACAACAGAGAGGTTGAAGAGGGACTCCATATCACAAGCATGGCTGGAACTTGGATGAGTGTTGTTAACGGATTTGTTGGCCTAAAAATTAAGGAAGGAATGTTGTCTCTCAAACCCAAACTCCCTGAACATTGGAATTCGCTTTCCCTTAAAATCAATTACAGAGGGGCGGTACTGAGCATTCATCATGAAAATAATGACTCCACATTCCAATGGAGTGGTGAAAAACCTTTAGATCTATTATTAAATGATCACCCCATTACTGTCAATTCTTCAAAAAAAATAAACCCAACCTTATGAAAAAAGTTTTACTTATCCTTTCATTGATGTTTTTGATTTCCCTTGAGGGCCAAATTCAAAAAGTAGAGCCGCCTTTTTGGTGGACAAGTATGAAAATGTCCGAAATTCAATTGCTTGTCTATGGTGAAAATATTGCCCAGTATAGCCCCAAAATTGATGCTGAAGGGATTAAATTGATTTCGGTAGATCGCGTCCAAAACGACAATTATATTTTTCTGAATGTAGCAATAGGTACTGAGGCCTCCCCAGGCACCATACTTATTGACTTTTACAAGGGTAATAAAAGAAAATACACCCACCAATACCAACTTCTGGAAAGAAAACTAAATGCTGCTCAGCTTCAAGGTTTCACCCCTGCCGATGTTATGTATCTCATCACCCCTGATCGTTTTGCAAATGGCGATCTTCAAAACGACGAAATGGATGGAATGCTGGAAAAACTGGGCTCAGGAGATTTCGATAGACACGGGGGAGACTTACAAGGAATTATAGACCATCTCGACTATTTGGATGATTTGGGATTTACAGCCATTTGGCTGAATCCAGCCCTCGAAAATAATATGGAGAAAGCTTCTTACCACGGATATTCTACCACCGACTATTATAGGGTAGATCCCCGATTCGGAACCAATAAAAAATTTAAAGAGCTCGTTGATAAAGCCGCCCAAAAAGAAATCAAAATCATTATGGATCTCATTCCCAATCATTGTGGAAGCGAGCATTGGTTCTTTAAAGATCCTCCCACCCACAATTGGTTCAACCATCAAGAGGGGTACAAAAATACAACCCACATCAGAGAATCTATTCAAGATATTCATGCTTCTGAAATCGACCAAAAAGAGCACGCCGACGGCTGGTTTGTCCAGACCATGCCCGACTTAAATCAAAGAAACCCTCTGGTATCAAAATACTTTATCCAAAATGCCATTTGGTGGATAGAATACTCTGCTATTGCTGGTATCAGAGTGGATACTTACCCCTATTCTGATCGCGATTTTATGGGCGACTGGACAAAAGCCATCATGGAAGAGTACCCTAATTTTAATATCGTCGGAGAGGAATGGACCACCAATCCTGCCATTACTTCCTATTGGCAAAAAGGAAAAGTAAATCACGATGGTTATGTTTCTTATTTACCCAGTTTGATGGACTTTCCCCTTCAATCAGCCTTTGTAGAATCTCTCAATGACGATTATGGTTGGGGAAAAGGGTTTACAAAAGCCTACAAAATGTTGGCCAATGATTTCCTTTATTCAGACCCCTACAATTTGGTTATTTTCCCAGACAATCACGACATGACCCGATTTTTTACTCAAGTCAATAATGATTTGGACCTCTTTAAAATGGGAATTGTTTACTATCTCACCATGAGGGGAACCCCCCAATTTTTTTATGGTACCGAAATTCTAATGAACAGCAACCAAAACCCTCAAAATCACGGACTGATTCGATCTAATTTTCCCGGTGGATGGCCTAATGATGAGGTGAATGCTTTTACTGGAAAAGGATTGAACAAAGACCAAAAACAAACACTGGAATTTTTCAAAAAATTACTGAATTGGCGGAAAAATAATGATGTTATTCATCATGGAAAATTAATTCAATATGCGCCTAAGAAAGGAGGTTGGGATGAAATTTATAGCTATTTTAGAATCCACAATAACAAAAAAGTTTGGGTTGTGTTCAATAGGGTCAATCGCACTCAAACCATTAAACTGAGCCGCTACAGTCAGTTATTGGATGGGTGTTCAGAGGGGTTTGAAGTTCTGCTAGACAAGAAAATCAAACTCGAAGATGAATTGGAAATTGGAGGTAAGTCAGTAATGGTCATCGAACTCAAACCCTAAACTAAAGTTGTTTTTTAAAAGCTTAGAAATTAAATAACTTTTAGGTTTTGAATAGATGATTGGGCAGATATCTACTTATCGGCTCAAGTAAATAAAAATTATGATTCATCATTCCCTTAAAACTTTTATACCCCTGAGTATTTACTTATTAGGACACCTAAACAAGAATACCCTGGCGATGTAATGCATGCAAATCATATATATTAATAACAATAGTGCCCCTTTTTTAATAATTCATTTATAGTTAGATTTAACATTTACTCACTGTCAAATTCAAGTTTTACATGATGCATTAAAAAATATAAACACTAATCTTGTTTTAATTAAGGATTGAAAGCACGGATCAAACCTATTGGTTAAAGAATATATTTATATGATGACTAATTTTTTTCTTAATCAATTAAATAAATCACAATGAAGAAATTGTTTTTTGTACTACTTATTTCTTTGAACTCATGTAATGAGAATCAGGAATTAAATATTGTTGTAAATAATTTATTTCAGGATAATATGATTATTCAACACAATAGCGAAACACCTATTTGGGGAACGGTTAAGCCTAATAAACAGGTTAAAATTGAAATGAGTTGGGGCGATAAATATAAAACTCTAGCGGATTCCAAAGGAAATTGGAGGATTAACATAAAAACTCCTATTGCTGATAATATTCCCCATTCGATAAGAGTTGAATCTTCAGATGATGAAATAATATTTAATAATATTCTTTTGGGTGAAGTTTGGTTAGCATCAGGACAATCAAACATGCAATGGAGAATGAGACGGTCAGAAAATAAGAATGAATTGTCTAATTCTGTTTTTAATAATAAAAAAATCAGAATGATAACAGTTGATAGAAATTTATCATTGAAACCATTATCAAAATTTAGTGGTGAATGGAAGATCTGTAGCACCGAAACTATATCAGATTTCTCAGCTGTTGGTTATTTTTTTGCAAAAAAACTTTATGACGAATTAGATGTTCCAATTGGAATTATTAATTCAAGTGTTGGAGGAACACCCGCTGAGTCTTGGTCAAATATAAATAATTTGGAAAAAGTTAATGGATTTAAAAACTTAAGGGAAAGATTTGAAATAAGTAATGATACAAATTCTGATTATAATTTGTGGCTTAGTAATCACAAATATGTAAATCGAGATGAATTTATCAATAAAAAAGAAATTAAGTTTTTTGATAAAAAAAACAAATTATTTCTTGATGAGGATTTTAATGATACTAATTGGAAAGTAAGAAGTCTTGACGAAATAAGGACAATTTTTAAGAAGAAAGAAGTTGATTTGTCTATATATAGTCGTTTTCAAAATAGTCATGACGATTTTGATGGAGCTGTATGGTTAAGAAATGATTTTGTAATTAATAAGGAAAATATTTTAAACATTGAATTAGAAATTGGGAAACTAGCAACCACACAAGAGTTTTATTCCGTTTTTATCAATGGTGAATTAATTGGAAGAAAGAATAATTGGTCATCTGCACCTTCAAGATATAAAATAAGAGACGGATTATTAAAACTAGGAAAAAACAATATATCAATTAGACTGTTAGATTTTTATGGCGACGGTGGCCTAAAAGAAGACTTAAACAGAGGATTATATTCTCAAAATGAAAAAATTATTTCATTTGATGATTCTTGGAAAACTAAATTTATTGCATGGTTAACTAATGAAAATTTATACTTGCTAAGTGATGGTTTTAGTGAGGTTGTTTTCCCGTCACCTATGAGAATTTCAAGATCACAGGGATCTTATACTGTTTTAAATAATTCAATGATCAACCCGTTAGGTAATTTTAAAATTAAGGGGGTAATATGGTATCAAGGAGAGGGAAATCGTTCCAGATCTAGAGCTTATACAAAAGTTTTTCCTGCTTTAATTGATAGTTTCAGAGAACAATGGAATGATAATACTCTTCCTTTTTACTATGTTCAATTAGCTCCTTTTGGAGATATTGCAGCTAGAAGAAGATCAGATTCCGAATTCGTTGCTGAGTTGAGAGAAGCTCAAAGACTAACGTTGAAAAAAAACAATGTTGGAATGGCAGTAATAATGGATGTTGGTGATGATCTTGATATTCATCCATTACCAAAAAAACCAGTTGGTGACAGATTGGCTTTGTTGGCTCTAGCTAAAGATTATGGATTTGAAAATTTGGTTTATTCTGGACCGCTATTTAAACAAGTTAAATACAACAATAATGAAGCAGTAATTACCTTTGAAAACATTGGTTCTGGTCTTTTCAGTCCTCAACCACAATTAAATCATTTTGAAGTTGCGAGTGAAAATAAAAAGTTCTACAAAGCTTCCGCAAGAATTGTTGGTAATTCAGTGATTGCTAGCTCCAAAAAAGTAACTAAACCCATATATGTTAGGTATGGATGGAAAAATTTTTTAATTCCCAGCTTATTTAATAAGGAAGGGCTACCTGCATCTTCTTTTAGTTCACTTGAAAATCCTTTTACTCAATGATTATAAATTCTTATAGATCGCTTGTTTTAAGTTTTTTAATGATTTTCTTCATTTTTTTGGTTGTAATTACTAAAAAAGTCTGAGCTTCCAAATCCTGATTGGGAAGAACAAGTTCTTTTGGGTGATATGAAAAAAGAAAGAACTGAAAGATTCAATCAATTAGTTAAATGGCATAAATCACTTCTACCCACAATTTCGATTGGATTTTATAAATCGAGAAAGAAAAGAGTAACCAATAAACTAACTTTCCTAAATCCTAATAACGAAATAGAAACAGTTGGAAATAACAGTTAGAGTATGGTTTTGAAATTACAGGGTAAGGTTAAGTGTATGTAAGCCGACAATCCCAATTATAAAAGAATAAAGGACAGTCTTTGGATAAAATTGGAAGAAAGATTCGTTGAACAGCAAGATCATAGAATTTTAGGCCAAGGTGAAATTTTTTATTACTATCCGTACAGCCGAATCCCCAGACAACAAAAACTTTATAATGATTCCAGTTATGATCCAATAAAAATATTTGAAAATAAATTTGACCAGAAAGTCAATGTAAAAGATTAATTTATTGGGAATTAAGGTTTTAAAAATTAAATTAGTCTAATTTTTTTTGATAAAAATGATTAAGTACATAACACTGCTCTGTTTAATTCTATTTTCGTGTACAAGAAAAAGCACCCGACCCAATTTGGTTTTTATTCTCACTGATGAACAGAGATATGACACGTCGATTCACTATGGTAATGACAAGATTATCACCCCCAATCTGAATCAGCTGGGATACGAAAGCGTTGTTTTTGAAAAGGCCTATGTTACACAACCCGTTTGTTCCCCCAACAGGTCTGCAATCATGACCGGTTTATTTCCTCATCAAACGGGAGTTACAATGAATAAAATTCCACTTGATGAGCGAATCAAAACTTTTCCTGAGTTAGTGGGAGATGATACCTATCAAACTTCATATATCGGCAAGTGGCACTTAGGAAAGGAAATAGATCCTTCTCATGGGTTTAAACAAAAAATCAGTATCGAAGACCGCTACCATCACCAGGAGGATGCTACAGCCAAAGTAAAGGGGATTCGATACAGTGATTATCATCAATGGTTGATTGAGTTGGGTTATCAACCAGATGTTATTCGCAAGAAAACCTTTTCCAGGGAGTTTTGTTCTGCTCTTCCCTATGAGCACACAAAATCATCGTTTGTGGAAAAAAAGGCACTTGATTTTTTGGACGAGAACAGGAACAATCCCTTTATTCTTTATCTCGGATTTTTAGAACCTCACACCCCTGTAAATGGCCCTTTCAATAACTTGCACAATATTGACGACGTGCTGCTCGATGAGACATATGCAACTTATGTTCCGGAAAAGGAACCCTTAAGAAATAAAATAATCAGAATCAACGAAACCCATCGTAATATCAAAACCTCTGAAAATAATGAAATGGGCATATTAAGGGAGGAAATGAAAAAGTATTGGGGACTGGTGCATCAAGTTGATTTGTCAGTGGGTAAAATCATGTCGAAACTAAAATCATTGGGGCTTGACAAGAATACTATTGTTGTTTTTACCAGTGAACACGGCAGGATGATGGGAAAATTTGGGATTACTCCAAAACGTTTTATGTACGATGCTTCCGCCAGAATTCCTTTGATCATTAAAGCTCCAGGCTACAAAGCTAAAAAAGTCTCCTATCCAGTAAGTCAAATTGATATTGTCCCCACACTGCTCAAACTTTTTGGTAAAACGGTTCCCACGAGTTTGCCTGGAAAGAGTCTTTTTGATTTTGAATCGAGTGATGTTTTTATTGAATGGAATACTGATTTTACTGCAGATGGAAACCCAACCAATGGAAAAAAATACAGCAATTGTCCCACCGTAGAGAAAGACTGTAATAAAGCCATGCTTCAGAATATAAGGACGGTGGTAACCCATAACGGACTGAAGTTGAGCATCAGTGCTCAGGACTTCGATCTTTCAGAATTGTATGATCTTAAAAATGATCCAAAAGAAAAAAATAATCTGTTTTACCAACCCAAATATCAGGATACTATCGCCATTCTAAAACAACGTATTATAGAATGGCAAAAAAGAGTGAATGATAATGCCACACTCTAGATAAGCCCCTATCGAATTTCTTTTTTGAAAAAAAACCGTGTAATGAATATAGCATCTCTTTCTTTATCTGCACTTTCTACACCCGCAGCAACAGATACAAGTTCCCAACCCTGAGAAGACATTTCATTCAATTTAGCCCTCATCATTGCATCATTGGCAGCAATATTATTAAATCTAATTCCTCCTATATTGTAAAAGTTAAGTAGTTTCGTTTCTTCAAAAGCTTTGGTTCTTATTTCACTACGAGATTATTTTGATTTCTCTTTTTCTCCATTTTCTTTTCTAATGGTCGTGGCCTCTCTATAATCTACCGTTTTCGCATTCGATCCAGTGAAAAATACGCTTAAATTTATGCTTATTTTCTCAACAGTCCCTTATTTTCATTAACCTTTAATAATGTCCATCTTATTATTATATCGTATATTAATTTGTTGAAATTAAAAGGCTTCAAAATGAGCAGATACCTATTGTTTTTGATTTTATTTCTAAATGGAATAACCGATATAAAAGCCCAAAATAATATTACCATATTATCAGATATGGGATTAGAAAATTTAGCTGAAATCCACGAACTCGATCACTACTATTTAAGCTATGAGAATAATCGATACCGCTATGAAGGAGATGCACTTATTGCTGTCATTGAAGCATTGATCATTCCGCAAGAAGTAAAAAAAGTAACCTTGTTAATTCAAAATAGAGGAATAGGAATTTCAAGTATTGAATTTGCTCTTGAAAATTTAACCGCTCTTAAAGCCGGGATTGTATCTTCAAAAGTTTTTACCAATAAGGCTAAGTTTAATTTTAATGTCGATCATTTAATTGCAAAGTTTGACTTCCACAAAAAAACAAACTCTTCCTATTATAAATTAGAAATTATTACTGGACTTGATGTTGAATATGAATTGGGGAATTTTGATAATGGAATTCGCCAAAAATTAAATTTTCAGCCAGAAATATACAGTGTATTAGGAAAAGGAGCTGTAATATCTGGAAGATATAATTTCCCCACTTTTAATGAAATTGATAATGAAACCTCTTTTTTACAATTAGCTCGGATCACACAGGATATTCGGTGGAAAGATAATGTATTTCTAAATTTAAATTTTGGCTTTTCAACACTCAACAGATATGGCATAAATACCCGTTTAGATAGGTATCTAGGGAGTGAAAAACTTCGATTGAGATTTGATTTTGGAATGACTAAAGAGCTTCGCTTAGATGAAAAAGTAAATCTTGTGATCAAAAACAATATAAATACGTTTAATATGTCCGGAGGAATCATCTATCGCTTGAATCGATTTGACACAGACTTTTCTTTTCGATATGGTTCTTTTTTGGTTGGAGACACTGGTTTTAAATCCAGTTTGAGAAGGCAGTTCGACGAGTTCTTTATTGGATTTTTCCTTAATAGTACAAGTTTTGGTAGAGTTGCAGGTTTTGACTTTAGAGTCCCACTATCTCCAAAACGCCACATGAAAAATAAAGGTCTGCGAATCAGAACTAAAGATTATTTTTCACTTGATTATAATTATAGATATGATTCTGATATAGCATTAGAATCGTTTAATGGTTCTAGTGTGTTAGATCAAATAGAAGAATATTTTCCAGCTGTATTAAAAAAGAAATTAGAAAAACATTTATTTAATAAATAAAAAAACACTCATTTCTAAATAAGTGTTTTTTTTAAATTTTTATTAAGCGATTCTTAATTACCACCAGAGTTGTGGGATTCTAGATTTTGACTTATCTCCTCTGAATCAATTTCTAATTCACCTCCAATATTTGTCAAGCTTCCAATATTTACAGATTCTGCACTAGTATCAGTCCCTATACCTTTGATGGTTAAATTACCCCCGATGGTATTGAGTGTAGTCATTGAAACAACACTTGAAAAAATTGATAAATTTCCACTAACAGAAGTAATATTATTTGCTGAAATTTTGTTTGCAATTAAGGATGCGTTCCCTGATATTGTAGTTAATTCTTCTACTTTCAAAATTCCACAGGTTAAATTAATATCACCTTGAATCGTCGCTAAGGCGGGTGCATTAAAAGTAGAAGATGGTGCAATTATGTTAACCAGACCATTAATAGCTGTTGAAGAAATATCAATTGATTCTGCTAATGGAGCAACAATATTTAGACTAGGAAGTGGTAAAGGATATGAAAGCACTAAAGAAGTTAAACTCGGGGCACTCAATGATTTTATCATTATTCCTGGTCCACAACTGATAATTCTAGTTATAGGTGGTACTGATATCATACCAGGAGATTGAGAGGTCAAAGAAAAAGAAGTACATGCACTTACTCTACGAAATGAAATTCTTCTTGTTCCAACCATATTTTTTCGTGCAGAAGAACCATCGAAAGGTGTTAATACGATGTTACCTACAGTAGTAAGGTTAGGCATGTCATAATCTCCGTCGTAATTAAGTAGGATATCTCCATCAACCTTAGTAAGATTATCATCGCTAGCGTCTGAACCTTCTATGGTGTAATTTCCTCCAACAGTTGTTAGTTGTGATAGATCAAGTGAGCCATCTGGTGTGTTGATGTCTACGTTTCCGTCAACACTTTTTATTTGAGAAGTGATTTGCTTGACATCTGCAACAGTAATATCTTGCAATGCTGTATTAACTATAAGGTTTCCAACTATATTATCTAAGGAATTTCCAGATGAAATCGCAGCATCTAGAGACATTTGTGAATTAATAGTTAAATTTCCTCCGTCAGACGAATTTTCGGAGTTACTTTCTTTTTTACAGCCTGTAAAAATTAAAGTTATTATTAAAAAAAAAGAAGATATTTTGTTCATAATTAATAAGTTTAATAAAGTACTAAATTATATTATTGTAATCTAACATTATCTTTCAACTAATATTATTGTATTATAAAATTACATTTTAATTAATATGTTGAAAATGAGTTATTTAAAAAAAATACTTAATAATTTTATATTACTAAAATAAAAATCAAAAAGTTATGCGATTCACTGCTATTACAATAGTTCCTTAGAATGTAATTGGTTTATTTGGCTCATAATGCTTTTTATTAATATACTTTCTTTTAGCAGCTTTCAATAACGAGTAACCAATTACACGTATTGGTAGTTTTTAAATGCAAAATGGAGTAGTCTTAACGTAATTAACTGTTTATAAATTATCTACTTATTTTGATGTCAATTACTCATCAATTTTGAGAGTTATGCTGCAGACGAATGGAATTATATGACAGTGGACGGATACTATTCAAAATCAGACGCGATCAAATCTCAAAATATTCCTCAGAAAGTGATAACTAAATCAAATAAAAAATATGGTTTAAATAATAAAATTAGAACCATTAACAAAAGGATGTTGTCAAGTTTAATTATATACTTAAATTAAATTTTTCATTTCTACCCTTTTAACTCTCCCGAATGGAGGGTTTTTTTAAAACAATTTAATTACTCTCAAAAATAATCTGTATGGAATGCAAGGATTTTATTTCTTGTTGAACAATCCAAAAACTCCACTAACAAGAATTACCAAATGTATAACTGTTTCCCAAGAGAAACCCTTTTGCGTATAGTCATAAATAGAATAACCTATAAGAGCAACAAGTGTAGCTATCCATGACCATTTCAATGATTTCATAAACGAAAGATAATATAACTATAGTTAGAATAGCAGGAGCACTGTGACGATTACAGTGATTATAAAAGGTAGACTTCTTTAACGTTGCACCTTAATATAAAATAGCCCCTCAAAAGGTTATATATTATTATCTCCCTTTTATTAAAATCTAGTATTGTAGTATATCGAGGAAAAAATTACTGTTCTTAATTGTTGCCTTCATTTTAGTTTTTTTCCTGTAGTGAAGAGGATATGTCTTTTGTGCGAAAAAATGCAGAAGAAAGTATTAGTGAGAATTCTCATGACTCTGATCAACAAAATACTGATTTGTCTTCAATTAATGTTAATAGTTGTGGTAGCGTCGGTCAACTAGATAATAATTCGAATTCAGTCCCGAGTCAAAAACTTTTTCTCTGTAAACCCTTAATTTTACTCACTTTTACAGTTAAATAACGGTTTTTTTAACGTATCTTTTATATCCCGATTTTAAAATTTTCTCCTTTTTTAAAGGGAAATATCGGGGAGTTTTACGTTAAAAATTAAAGTCATGACAAAAATAGGTTTTCGTATTCGATCCATTGAAAAATACGCTTCAATTTATGTTTATTTTCATAACAGTGAGAATCAAAAAATTGAGCGAAGAACAGGTTTTTATACCCGCTCTGAGTTTTGGTCTGTTTATACCCAGCGCTCATGTTGTCCAACAAGTGGTGAGCGGGTAAATTATTTACTTGACAAACTTGAAGACCATCTTACAAAATCTTACAATCTTTCAAGAGGATCGGGACTAGTTGTAGATGGGGTTTGGCTTGAGATTCATATCGCCCAAGTATTTAATAGAAACATTAAAGACAAACAGGGGTTTGTACTTTTCCAGATTGATCAATTTATCCAGCAGGCGCCTTTTAGGATTAAAGGATATGGGGGTGAAATGGGGCTTAAAGAAAACACCATTAGAAACTATCGGGGTCTTAAAAGAATTTTAACTGCTTTTGAAAATTATCGTGGAGCGCCGCTATTACTTGCTGAGATTGATAAAGCTTTTGTTGAGTCGCTTACTAGCTGGATGATGAGTGAGATGAATTATAGTGTCAATTATACGTCCAACACCTTAAAACTACTAAAGGCTATATGTAGTGAGGCTAGAAAAAA
>Ga0233438_10000829_pt1 | contig 37055 bp, 35 predicted proteins | sample SI_123_September_FD_182720 | JGI IMG/M metagenome (GOLD analysis project Ga0233438, IMG submission 182720) | Seawater microbial communities from Saanich Inlet, British Columbia, Canada - SI_123_September2016_10_MG | ecosystem: Environmental > Aquatic > Marine > Inlet | place: Canada: British...
ATAATTTTTCTGAGATGTTGTCTCTTTTAACAAATCTTTGTGAAAGGACAAGTATTTCTATAGATGACCTACTTTTAGTTTATGGTGAGCATTTTTTTCAGTAATAGAGAAAAGTTATTATTGTCTTTTAAATACATATAAAGACCCCATAGAGATGTTGTCTTCAATTGAAAATCATATACATGTAGAGGTAATGAAAATTTATCCTGAAGCAGAGCTTCCAAAATTTATAGTAGAAGAGAAAACGGATGATTTGTTGATAATGATTTATAAGTCTAGTAGAGCAATGTATTATTTTGGTTTAGGTTTAATGAATAAAACCTTTGAGCACTTTAATAGTGCAGCTGAAATTACTCTAGAAAAAATAGCTGAAGACGGCACCAAAGTAAGGTTTATTATCCGCAGAAATTAGTGAGTATAGAAAAAGAAAACATATTAAATAGAGCTTTAATAAGGCAAAAAAAAGCAAGATTACAAGCAGAACGAATTCTAGAAGATAAATCTCTAGAATTGTATAAAACCTCTGTAGAATTAAAAAAAGTAAATGATCAATTAGAAAGTTTACTTGGAGAGAAAAATTCGCAGTTAGAAGGTGTTTTCGAAAATATAAATGATGCATATCTTATTATGGATCTAGAAGGTAACGTTATTAAAATGAATGATGTTGCTGAATCTTTTTTTGGTTATAATTTAGAGCAAGAAACTTTAAATGTTTTAAATTTAATTTATGAAGAAGATTATAATTACGCCATGCAATCTTTTAATGCTTTGCAAGAAAATGGGAGGTTTGCAGATTATAATACTAGAGTTGTAACGAAGGCAAAAAAAGTAAAATGGGTTAATATTAATGCTAGTATTATTTTTGATAAAAAAAGTAATCCCATAGCCGCCCAGGGCATTATAAGAGATGTTACTGCACAAAGAGAAAAGCAATATGTTTTAGATTTAATTAATGATACTGCTAAATCTATTTTAGGGAAAGAAGACGTTGCTGAAATATCTTGGGAAATTACCAATAAGATTACTAATTTTTTAAAAACTGACAATTGTATAGTGTATCTTTTAGATACCGAAAAAAAGTTTTTAGAACCGATTGCAGCCTATAAAAATAAAAAAGTAAATAAACTAGAAAAAATAGCTGTAGGTAAAGGGATCATTGGTAAAACTGTAAGTTCTGGTGTTTCTAAAATTATAGATGATACTTCTCTAGTAAAGAGTAATTTAAAAAACAAAAAACTCTCAGAATTATTAGTACCTATTGTAAGTCATAACCAAATTATAGGGGTAATTGATGCAAGACATTCTGATAAAAATTATTTTAAAAAAGAACATATAAAAACCATTGAGAGTATTGCTAACCTTGTTGCAATGCAATTAAAAATTGCTTTAAACCTTAGAGAACGTAAAAAAGCAGAGAAGAATAATGTAGAGCTTTTACAAAAACTTGCAAAGAGTAACCAAGAACTCAAAGAATATGCTCATATTGTATCTCATGATTTAAAATCACCTTTAAGAAGTGTATATGCTTTAACTTCTTGGATTAAACAAGATAATCTAAAGCATTTTGATAAAGATAGTTTACAAAATTTTGAAGATATAGAAATAACACTCCAAAAAATGGAAGCTTTAATTTCTGGTGTTCTTAAATTTTCTAGTTTTAATGCTAATAGAGATGAAGATGAGTTGATAGATTTAGATGATTTAGTGAAAGAAATTATTAAAATACTTTACAACCCCAACCAAATAAAAATTACATTAAAAGACAAACTACCAAAGTTAAAAGGAGATAAAATTAAATTTCAACAATTATTTCAAAACCTTATAGCTAATTCTGTAAAGTTTAATGACAAAAAAGACGGATTTGTTTCAATACACGTAGAGGATTTAGAGTCACTCTACAAGTTTTCTATAAAAGATAATGGAATAGGAATAGAGCAAAGAAATTATGAAAAAATATTTAAAATATTTCAATCTCTAAAAAAATCAGAAAACTCAAGTGGTATTGGTTTATCTATAGTTAAAAAAATTGTAGATATCTATAAGGGGGAAATTTGGTTAGAATCTGAATTAGAAAAAGGCACTACTTTTTATTTCACTTTAAAAAAATAATTTTGGAAACACCTAATTTTACAATTATAGATGAGTATGCAAATGGAGACCCTTCCATAAAAAAAATGTTATTAAAAATTATTGTAGAAGAATTCCCAACAGAAAAAGAAAAATATTATACTAATTATAAGGATAAAGATTTTCTAAAAACCAAAGAAATTGTTCATAAATTAAAAAATAAAATCAGAGTTTTAGGACTTTCTAATGGTTGTAAAATTGCTGTTGATTATGAAAAACAATTGAGAGATAAAAATGCTAGTCTTCATAACGAATTTGACCAAATTTTACAAACCATATCTGACTTTGTAGAAGATATTAAAACTACTCTTCAACTTTATTAAAAACCATTCGTCGATACTAATTTGTAATTTAACTCAAGTTAAATCAGTTAAATCGAATACAAAAAAAGCACCTTTAAATAAACCTAATTTTGTGGTATAAATTATATATCATGAAAAAAATAGTACTTATTTTACTAACATTTAGCTCATTAGCATTAAGAGCTCAGTCGTATAACTTTTTAGGAGAATATGATTGGAGAGGAACTCCTTTGTATTTAGAAGCTGAAAGAGATACTGTCTCTATAGAGACAGTAGAAATGATTAGTAATTCTTTACCTGAATCTTATCCTGTACCAGATTATAACCCACAATATATTACTTCTGGATATGATACAGATATTAAATTAACCAAAGATGCAGATGTTTGGATTACGTTTATAAGTGAAGGAGCAGGGTACAGAAATGTTCTTGGTTTTTATACATATGATTTAGAAAATCCACAATCAACAAATCCAACTGCAGAAGAAATTACGATTATTTTTCCTAATGCTTCAGCACTTGGAAGTGGTGGAGGATTGTCTGTTGGAGATAAAGTTAAAATTGGATCTTTTAAAGCTGGTACTGGTATTGGTTGGGTTCTTTTAGCAAATGCATGGAGTGAGAGAACAGAAACTGTTGGAAATGGACTTTGGCAATTATTTTCAAACCCAAATTTTAACCCCGAGGCGAACGAATCTTTAAGACATCACAATGTGTTGTTAGCCGATCCAGATAACGAGAGAGTTATTTTGATTCAAAAAAGATGTGTAGGTGTTGTTATACCTTGTTATAACGAAGAGGATAGATTATTAAGTACAGCTTTTTTAAATTTTATAGATAAAAATTCTGGATACCATTTATGTTTTGTTAACGATGGTAGTAAAGACAATACGTTACAAATATTAAACAAATTAAAAGAAGGTAGAGAAGATTTTATTACTGTGTATGATTGTGAAAAAAATGGAGGTAAAGCTGAAGCAGTAAGACTTGGAATGTTACACATGGTTGATCATAAAGATTTAGACTATATTGGTTTTTTAGACGCCGATTTATCTACAGATTTAACAGATTTTGATGAATTAGTAACAACAATAGAAAATTCTGATTATAAAATTGTTAGCGGTTCTAGAATAAGTAGAATGGGGGCTAATATAACTAAAGAGTCTGCTAGAAAAATTATAAGTTTAACAGTAAACTTTATCATAAGAAAAATTTTATCAATGGATTTTAAAGACACGCAATGTGGAGCTAAAATTTTCCATAAAGATGTTATTAACATATGTTTTAGAGATAAGTTTATTACACAATGGATCTTTGATGTAGAAATATTTAAAAGAGTAACTCATTACTTTGGTTTAGAAAGAGCAAAAGAAATTCTTTGTGAAAAACCATTAAAAAGATGGATTCATGCAGATGGTTCTAAGTTATCAATGAAAGATTCAGTAAAAATTATAGGTCAGTTGGGGCAAATAGCTTGGTCGTATAGAAAGTTAAATACATTATCTGAAATTAATGTTTTTGATAAATACTTTGTTATTAGAGACAATAAGTTCCCAACAAGAATAATTTCATAATATATTAAGTAGATTTTTTTTAAGTTTCAGCTTTGTGATGTTGGTGTTTAACACTAATTCACAAGGCTGTTTTTTATTCTAAAACAATTCTCAGTTCCTAAAAAAGTAGGATCTCCATATTCTTCTGTCCAATATCCTTCTAGAATGTCTTTATTCAAGCATTTGTAAAATATGGTACCATAATAAGTATTGTTTTCTTCACCTTTATAATTAAAGTTTATTACAAGAATATTATTTTTAAAAAAACCAATTCCAAACTGTTCTTGATTTTTATTTATCAACCACTTTGCAATTATTTGATTGTTTTTTAAAGATAGTTTTAATGTTCCTGAATACGTAACTCCAGAATCATTTTGATTAGTTCCTAAGATAGAGTAATCTCCAATTATGTCTTTTATAGTCATTTACTTTCCAATACAGAAGTTAGAAAAGATATGACCTAAAATATCTTTATCTACATCATAATCCCCAGTAATTGCTCCTAAATGACGTAAACATTCTCTTATGTCTATCGAAAATAAATCTGTAGAAATAGCTAACTCTATTCCTTTTTGTACGCTAGAAATGGCAATCAAGGCATTGTTTAATGCTTCAAAATGGCGTGAGTTTGTAACTATAGTTTCATTATTACTTAAAGCGCCAATATTTACTAATGAAGTTAATTCGTTTTTAAGTTCATCTATACCCACTTTGTGTTTAGCAGATAGAGGAATCAAATTCTCTATATCTGTTTGTAAGTCTTTAATTTCTTGCTGAGGTATTAAATCGGTTTTATTGGCTATTACCAACAACTTTTTATTTGGAAAACGATCTTTTATGGTTTTAATTTCTGCAAATCTATTTTCTTTATTTTCAGTTTTAGCATCAATTAAGAATATAATGAGTTGTGCATTTTCTGCTTTCTCATAAGCTTTTTTAATACCAATGTTTTCTACAACATCCTCGGTTTCTCTAATACCTGCAGTATCTATAAATCTAAAAGCAACTCCTTCTATGATTAACTCATCTTCTATAGCATCTCTAGTGGTGCCAGCAATATCAGATACTATAGCTTTTTCCTCATTTAAAAGCGCATTAAGTAACGTAGATTTACCCACATTAGGTTCTCCAATTATAGCCACAGGGATTCCATTTTTCATAGCATTACCAAATGAAAAGGAGTCTATTAATCGCTTTAAAACAAGGGTGATTTTTGCGACCAACTCTTTAAACTTTGTTCTGTCTGCAAACTCAACATCTTCCCCAGAAAAATCGAGCTCTAATTCAATTAATGCTGCAAAATCTAATAGCTGACCTCTAAGCTCTTTTAATTCGTTAGAAATACCACCTCTCATTTGTTGTATAGCCATTACATGACTTGCTTCTGAATTAGAGGCAATAACATCTGCTACTGCTTCTGCTTGTGATAAATCCATTTTTCCATTTAAGAAAGCACGCATTGTAAACTCTCCATTGTCTGCCATTCTACAACCATTTTGTAAAAAAAGTTGAATAATTTCTTGTTGAATATAAGTAGATCCGTGGCAAGAGATTTCTACTACATTTTCACCTGTATAAGAGTTTGGGTTTTTAAAAACGGAAACTAATACTTCATCTAGAATTATACCGTTATTTATAATATGCCCTAGATGTATGGTATGTGTTTTTTGCTTTATCAATTGCTTACCTTTTTTTATTGACTTAAAAAAAGAATCGACTATTGTAATGGCGTTATTTCCAGAGATTCTAATTACAGAAATGGCACCAATTCCAGAAGGAGTTGCTAAAGCAATGATAGTATCGTTTTTAATCATATTACAAAAATACATAAAGAATTTATCACATAATAAAAAAGCACAATACTTTATGTCTTGTGCTATTTTCTGCGGATTTATTATTTTTTTTCAAAAAAGTGTTTTTCAAAAAATCTAATGATATATCTATTCCTTTGATTTTATGTAATTTTTTAACTAGTCTGTGATTAGTCTTATATATGGTGATTTTTGGTGTAATTTTATATAATTCATTTTTTTTATGTTATAAAGGTATATGAAACAACATTTTTTTTAACTCGTTTGATTTTTAAATTATCTTATTTAAAGATTTTAAAATTAAGAGGAACTTTTGTAACAAATTAATATATTGTACGTCCAATCTGTAAATAAAATAACGCATGATGAAAGAAAATAAACAATTATTAGTGCTAACTCATTTAAGTCAATTATTAGATTTTGTATCTGGAATTGGTGGCTTTGTGGTTCCTCTAATATTGTGGTTAACTAAAAAAGATGAGGTTTATGATATGGACGAACATGGTAAAGCCATTCTAAACTTTAGAATTTCTATGTTTATATACGTTATTATATGTATACCTCTTATTCTATTATTAGGTTTAGGTATTTTAGGATTAATTGTACTTGGTTTTTCTTATTTAATTTTCCCGATTACGAATGCAATAAAAGCTAGTAATGGAGAGTTACCTAGTTATCCTTTTTCATTTAAATTTATTAAATAATTTTTTTAATTACAAAGCTTGTCTTATGAAATCTTCATATTCGTAGAAGAAAAGTTCTAGTTTTGTCATTTCTTCTACATAGAATTCATAACAATCTCTCCAAGTATTTTTATTGTAAATGCTAAATTTTTGTTGAAAAGGAACATAAATTCTATGAATCTGTTTACCACTTTCTAACTCATAAGAATTATTAAAAATTATTTCTGGGATTTCATTTTCGAGTAATGTTTTTAAGGAAAGCATTTGGTCATATAAAAGTTCATTAGCAATTGCTTCAGGATGATCTATATCTAAACATACACAAGCTTTCTTTCGATCTGCGTCGAATTTAAAAGCAAATCCTTTTATTTTAGTATTGTATAGCAACCATTTTCTAGGAAAAGATTTCCCAAAACTAGTCCAAAATAATTTACGAAGTTGTGTAGCTTCTTCTTTAGAAAACATTTTTTAAGAGTTTAACCGTGAATTTTAGCTAAATTTCCACGTTCTTTCATCATTTCTGCTTCAAAAGTCAAAAGTGCTGCCCATTTTTTATCTACTATTTCTCTATCTTGATATTTTCTAGCTAATTGCAAAAAAGTTGTGTAGTGGTTGGCTTCTGAAATCATTAAATTTTTATAGAATTTTTTCAACTCTTCATCTTCCATATTTTCAGAAAATACTTTAAAACGCTCACAACTTCTAGCCTCTATTAAAGCTGCAACTAATAAACGTTGCACTAAAGCATCTGTTCTGTTTTTGGTTTTCGGAAAAAACTTTTGCAACCTAACAGCGTAATCATTCTTTTGTTCTCTTCCTAAAATCATTCCTCTTTTTACCATTAATAGATGAACCATTTTAAAATGCTGCATTTCTTCTATAGCAATGTTGCTCATTTCTTTAACAAGCTCAGTTTCTTCAGAATAATTTATAATAATAGATACTGCATTAGAGGCTGCTTTTTGCTCTAAAAAAGCATGATCTGTTAATATCTGTTGCAAGTTAACTTTGGCAATTTCTGCCCAAGAAGTTTCTGTTTCAAATTGTAAGCCTAACATAATCTTTATTTAAGATTACAAAAGTAAAAAATATAAAGCCTTTATTGGCAAAAGAGACACTATCTTTGGCAATAATTTATAATACATCTTCATTTCATTCAACATTTACAATTATGGCAAATAACATTAAAAATCAAGAAGAAATTTTAGCAAAGCTAAATATCTATGAATTAAATGAAATGCAGAATGAAGCCATTGAGGTTATCGAAAACACCAAGAATACTGTTATATTAAGTCCAACAGGAACTGGTAAAACATTAGCTTTTTTATTGCCTACCTTAAAAATGATTGACGTTGATAATGATAATGTTCAGGTTTTAATTTTAGTACCATCAAGAGAATTGGCCATACAAATAGAGCAAGTTGTTAGAGAAATGGGAACTGGTTTTAAGGTTAATGCTGTGTATGGAGGAAGATCTATGGCAAAAGACAAAATAGAATTAAAACATATTCCAAGCATTTTAATTGGAACTCCAGGTAGAATTTCTGACCATTTTGCAAATGATAGATTTTCTAAGAATAGTATAAAAACGTTAATTTTAGATGAATTTGATAAATCTTTAGAAGTTGGTTTTGAATACGAAATGAGAGGTATTATAAATCAGCTTCCCAATTTAGAAAATCGAATTTTAACTTCTGCTACTCAAGAAACTGAAATTCCTGATTTTGTAGGTTTAAGAAATCCTAAGACATTAAACTATTTAACAGGCAAAAAATCTAAAAAATTAGATATTAAGATTGTTGTTTCTAATAGTAAAAATAAAAATCAAGCTTTAGTAGATTTATTGAAGCATATAGGAAATAATCCGGGTATTATATTTTGTAACTTAAAAGATACAATTGAAAGAGTAAGTGATTACCTCAGTAAAAATAAATTAGCTCATAGTTGTTTTTCTGGAGGAATGGAACAAAGAGATCGTGAGCGCTCTTTAATTAAATTCAGAAATGGAACAAGTCAAATTTTAATTGCTACAGATTTGGCAGCAAGAGGTATAGATATTCCTGAAATTAAGTACATTATTCATTATGAATTACCTCAAAGGATAGAGGAGTTTACCCATAGAAATGGAAGAACTGCAAGAGTAAATGCTAAAGGAACTGCTTACGTTTTAAAATGGGAAAAAGAACAATTACCAGTCTTTATAAAAGGTGCAACCAATGCAAATATTAGTAATCAACAAAAAATAAAACCCATTTATTGGGAAACTTTATTTATTTCTGGAGGTAGAAAAGACAAAATTTCTAAAGGAGATATTGCTGGTTTGTTTTTTAAAAAAGGAAACCTAACTAAAGATCAATTGGGTGTTATTGAGTTAAAACAAGATTGTGCTTTTGTAGCTGTTCCAAAGGAAAAATCTTTAGAATTAGTAGGGCAATTAAACAATATTTATTTAAAAAAGAAAAAAGTACGCGTTTTTTTAGTGTAAGTGTTTTTATGTTTCTTTTTTAAGTTTAAAAAGTGTATTTTTCAATTTTATAAAAGTGATTTAATTATTAGAAAATAAATCTTTATTTTTTCTTTTTTTATGTAAAATATTAAAACATGTTAGAATTAGCAGGTATCATTATCTTAGGAATATTAGCACAGTGGTTTGCTTGGAAATTCAAAATTCCTGCAATTTTACCATTAATTTTAATAGGGTTACTTGTTGGCCCTATAGCTGCTGAGTATCTTAGTGAAGATGGTTCTAAGTGGATAGAGCCTATATGGAATGGAAAGAAAGGGCTATTTCCAGGAGATTATCTATATTATTTTGTTTCTTTAGCTATTAGTATTATCCTTTTTGAAGGGGGTTTAACTTTAAAACGAAACGAGATTAGTAATGTAGGTCCTGTAATAACAAAGCTTATTACTTTAGGTTCTGCAGTTACCTTTTTTGGAGCAGCTATTATAACCCATTATATCTTTCAATTAGGATGGGAAATTTCATTTTTATTTTCTGGTTTAATTATTGTAACCGGTCCTACTGTAATTACACCAATATTAAGAAATATTCCTCTTAAAAAAGATATTAGTACTGTTTTAAAATGGGAAGGTATTTTAATAGATCCTATTGGAGCATTAGTTGCAGTATTGGTTTTTGAATTTATAAGTGTTGGAGGCCAAGGAGGGTTTACTAAAACTGCTTTAATAGAGTTTGGTAAAATCTTATTATTTGGTACAACCTTTGGTTTTACTTTTGCTCATGCATTGGCTTACGCAATAAATAAGAAATTAATTCCACATTATTTATTAAATGTTGTTTCTTTATCTGCTGTTTTGCTGGTCTTTGTAGAATCGGAAGTATTTGCTCACGAATCAGGTTTGTTAGCTGTAGTGGTTATGGGAATGGTCCTAGGAAACAGTAAAGTAAATAATTTAAAAGAATTACTTTATTTTAAAGAGTCCTTAAGTGTTTTACTAATTTCAATTTTATTTATTTTACTAGCGGCAAACATAAATATGGATCAGTTGTTGTTGCTATATACCTGGAAAACTGCTGCTCTGTTTGCTTTAGTTGTTTTTATTTTAAGACCATTAGCTGTTTTTTTAAGCACAACGAATTCTAAATTAAAATTTAATGAAAAACTTTTTATTAGCTGGGTAGGGCCTAGAGGTATTGTAGCAGCTGGTATAGCTTCTTTATTTGGAAGTAAATTGTTAAAACAGGGTATTGCAGGAGCTGAGTATATAACACCTTTAGTTTTTATGATTGTATTAGGAACCGTACTTTTAAATGCAACAACAGCAAGATTATTTGCTAAAATAGTAGGTGTTTTTCTTAAAAGTTCAAATGCTATTTTAATTGTTGGAGCTTCTAATCCCGCACGTGTTATCGCTAGTTTTTTAAAACAAAAAGGAAAACGAGTTGTAATTATAGATTCTAATGAAAATTTCATCAACCAAGCAATACAGGAAGATTTAGAAGCTTTAGCTGTTAATATTTATGATGATGAGCTACGAGATAATATAGAATTAAACGATGTAGGTTACCTAATAGCAATTACTGGAAATGACGCTGTAAATTCGTATGCATTAAATAGTTTTTCTGAAGAGTTTGGAGAACATGGAGCCTTTAGATTGGCTTCATCCTTAGAGGTTATGAATGCAACAGACGAAGAAAGAAAAAACTTTTTTACTCCCAAGGACGATTACATTAATCTAAGTGAAGCTTACAGAGAAAGCCCAACAATAAAGGAAGTGAAAATTGCATCTAAAGAAGCTTATCATTCTTTGTTAAGTGTTTTAGCCACTGAAGAAAAATCAATTCCACTTTTTATTCAAAATAATAAAGGTATATATCTTATTACAGAGTTTGAGCAGCAAGGTTTTGAGATAAAAGACGTAACACTTTCTTATTTGGGGAAAGAAATTGATTCTTTACCCAATAATTAAATTTAAAATATTTTTTTAATATTCTGAAAATTACAATTCCAATTCAAATGTTTGTCTTAATTTATCTAACAATGGATTTTTTTTAACTAAAACTTTGTATTTTCCTGAGGAACCATAGGCTTTTTTCTCCTCTATAGTATTGTCAATAACTATTTTTATACGAACACTATAATTATTTAAAGATTCTCGTAAAAACTTTAAAAAAGCATATTTGCCTTCTTTAAAATGATCTTCAATTAATGTGCTTGGTAAATTTAATTGAATCACAAAATTAGGTAATAATTTAGGGGTACTAACTCCTAGAGCTGTTGCCATATTATTTTCCCCTTTGTCAATCATTTTTTTGTGGTATTCTTTCCAAGAATTTTCTAGTTGATCTTGCGTAAAAATTGTTTTAGGGTGTTTGTCAAAATTTTCTTCTACGGCAAGTTTCTTAACTTCTTTTTTATGATGTATACTTTTTAACGATAATGAAGAGGATCTTCTTAATGCAGATTTTAAAACAGGTTTTTCTTTAACCGTTTTTGGTTTTTCATCAATAACCTTTACTTTAAGGTTATTGTTTAAGTTAGGTATATTAACTTTTTGTTTTTTAGGTGATAGTGATTGAAAAAATGTAGCGGGAATTATATAGTTAGCTGACTTTTTTTTTTCTCCATCAAAAGTGATAGAGGCAATTTGCATTAAAGTTAGTTCTACCAACAACCGTTGATTTTTACTCGCTCTATAACTTAAATCACAATCATTTGCTTTATTAATAGCTTGCATTAAAAAGGGAATATTTGCCTTAGTTGCTTGTTCTAAATATTTTTTTTTGGTAGTATCACCAACTTCTAATAAAGTAACAGTAGCTTTATCTTTTGCTACCAATAAATCTCTAAAATGACTTGCCAAACCATTTATAAAGTGATGCCCTTCAAAACCTTTACTTAAAATAGTATTAAAAGCATTTAAAACATCAGGAATTTTATTATCTAATAATAAACTTGTCATGTTAAAATACGTTTCATAATCTAAAACGTTCAAGTTTTCTGTTACAGCCTCTCTAGTTAATTCTTTACCTGAGAAGCTTACAACTCTATCAAAAATTGATAAAGCATCTCTCATTGCCCCGTCTGCTTTCTGAGCTATAATATGTAAAGCATCATCATCTGCTGTAATGTTTTCTTTCTCACTAATTGTTTTTAAATAGTTTTTGGCATCTAAAACACCAATTCTTTTAAAATCAAAAATTTGACATCGAGATAAGATTGTAGGAATAATCTTGTGTTTCTCAGTAGTTGCTAAAATAAAAATAGCATGAGCAGGTGGTTCTTCTAATGTTTTTAAGAACGCATTAAAAGCGGCTTGAGAAAGCATGTGTACCTCATCAATAATATATACTTTATACTTACCAGTTTGTGGTGGTATACGAACTTGATCTGTTAGACTTCTTATATCATCTACAGAATTATTAGAGGCAGCATCTAATTCAAAAATATTAAAAGCGAAATCTTCATCTTCTGAACTTTCTACTTCTTGCTGATTTATTTTCTTAGCTAAAATTCTTGCACATGATGTTTTTCCAACTCCTCTAGGACCTGTAAATAATAAAGCCTGCGCTAAATGATTGTTTTTTATAGCATTCTCTAGCGTATTTGTTATGGCTTGTTGCCCAACAACATCCTCAAAATTTTGAGGTCTATACTTACGTGCAGAAACTATAAAATGCTCCATGAATTAGTCTTATTTTAACAACAAAAGTAACTATCTAATCCGTTTTTTACAATAGGGTTTCTTAACAATATGCTAAAGTTGTAAACAAACTGTATGAACCTTCTAATTTTAACGACTATTTTTGTAATTCGGTTTTGTTATCGTGTTAAAAGTTCAGAAATTTGTATCAAGAATTTTTTAGTTTGTTCTTGGTGCAAATTTTAATTTTAAAAAAAGATATTAATTATATGAAATTTTACAAAGCATTTTTTACAGTTGCATTTTCTTTATTACTTTTTTCGTGCCTAGGTTTTTCTAAAAAAGACTCAATTACCAATAATAGTAGTAAAATTACTAAAAACTTCACACCGTCTAAAGATACAAAAGTTGCCTATTTTGCAAGTGGATGTTTTTGGTGTGTAGAAGCTATTTTTGAGAGTGTAGAGGGAGTAGAAGAGGCTATTTCTGGTTATGCAGGTGGGCATACTAAAAATCCAACATATGAAAGTAGTAATACAGGTAAAACCGGACATGCAGAAACAGTTGCAGTATATTATAATCCATCAATTGTTACTTTTGAAACTTTAGTAAAAGTTTATTATGGATCTCACAACCCTACTACTATAAATGGACAGCATCCAGATTATGGTTCTCAATACAGATCTATTGCTTTTTACAGTAATCCTCAAGAAAAAAAGATAATAGAACAAATGATTACTAAATTAAACAAAGAAGTTTATAATGGTAAAGTAGCAACAGAGGTTGCAAAAATTAAAACATTTTACAAGGCTGAAGAATACCATCAAAATTTTGAAAAAAGAAATCCAAATCAGCCTTATGTTAAATCGGTCTCTGTGCCAAGGTTAAATAAATTTAAAAAGAAGTTCCCTGAGTTGTTAAAAAAGGAAAGTCACTAAATATATCCTGTAAATTATTGTTTGCTAAAAACCATGCAATGTTGCCAAGGTAAATTACCTATATTTTTATCGAGCTTAAAACCAGCAGCTTTTAGTTCTTTAATAGCTTGTTCTTCACTCATTTTATGAATGATTTTTATGGGTACAGAACTATCTTCCATTCTATATTCTATCAAATAGATTTTTCCATCCGATTTTAAAGCTTTTTTAATGGATAAAATCATTTCTTTAGGATAACTAAATTCATGATAAACATCTACTATTAATATTTTATCGAATGTATTTTCGGGTAAGTTTACTGATTTTTCATCTCCTTGAACAAGTTTTATATTGGTATATTTTTCAAACTTCGGATTTCTTAAAATGGCATTTAACATTTCTGGCTGAATATCTACAGCATATACAGCACCTTCATAATTTAAAGATGCAATTTTATAGGCGTGATAACCTGAACCTGCACCAATATCTGCAATGACATCAGTAGTTGTTATGTTCATATTTTTAATTAACTTAGAGTTATTTTCCTCTTTTTCACGAGAAGAACGTTCTAGCCAATTGAGACCTTCATAACCCATTACATAAGCAATTTCTCTGCCTAAATACCATTTCCCAATGCCATTAAAATCTCCATTTTTGTAACTATAATCTTTGGATTCATTTTCTTGAACTTGGCCAAAACCTGAAAAACTTCCACCAATTGATAAAAAGCAAAACAAAGTGATTGAATAGAAGTTTTTCATGAATTATAAATTATAATGAGTTTACAAAATCTGTAAATACTTTTTTATGTAATTCTAAATCTAAATTTGCTGATAAAGAAGCACGAACAATATAGTCTTTGTCTCCTTCTTTAGTAGTACCTTGAGTAGATGTAGCAGGAATTGTCCAATAACAACCTTTTAACTGACCATAACTAACACAGAACTTACTTTCATTAGGAATTTCTGTAATCATTAAATTAATCAGTTTTAGATTCAATGCTCTTTTATAGGTTTCTTTTTCTGCTGCTGAATTTCCTTTTGTTGGTAAATCCAGAGAGAAAACGGAAGGAGTGAAGCCTTGCTCTGCTAATTCTTCAGAAACAAAATTAATTTTTGCATCTGGAAGCACAGTTTCTATAAACGTTACAAATTCCCTTGTATTTACGTATGCTTCAGATATTCTAGAAATCATACTAGGTAACTGTTCCTCTAAAATATCATATTGCTGATTTGTAGCTTCATTATCACACAACGTTAAATGATGCTCAATTTTCTGCATGACATCTTTTGCTTTATCATTAGAAACACAATAACCAGCTGTACATTTTCCTCCACTTGGAAATTTAGAACCACTAGCATAAGAAATACTTCGACAAGTAGATAGTATTTCACCTTCTCCTAAAAACTGATAATTAGGACAGAAAGTTTGGTCTAATATAAAAAGTGCATCAATGGCAATTTCTCCTGAACTTGTTTTACGCTTTTTTGTTAAAACTGATTTTAAATCATCAAGGTTTGGAACTTCAACCCTCGGATTTGTAGGGATTTCTGCAATAATATAAGGTACAGCATCTTGTTTAGCAATTTCATCTAAAATACAATCTATACTAGTCACCATGTCATTTTCTCCATCTACAGGTAAATCTACTACCTCAATATTTGGGTCTAAAGCTGCAACTCTTCTTGCTTGGTCATTAGTACCTCCATAACAATTTGGAGGAACAATAAATTTTATGGCTTTATTTTTATGGTTTTGCTTGGCATCATCTACTAAGCCCATCATAATTGCATATTGAATAGACAAACCACTAGAACCCAATAAAGGCGTTGTTTTTGTACCAGTAATTTCTTTAATAATTTCCTGTACTGCGTTTTTAGAATTACGATTTTTAGTAATTTTATTTTGAGGAGTACTACCTAAAAACTTGTTTAGTGCTAGCATTGAATTTAAAGGCGTCATTGCAATACTTTCTCTTCTTCTTACATGTTGAATTTCTGAAGTATATGCTTTGTTCTGGTCACCATTTACCAATAAAACACTACCTAAATTAGTATAGGTATTTACATAAAAATCTACATTTTTATTTAAATTGAATTCTGCGAATTCTTCTTTATCAGATATAAAAATGTTACTTTCAAAAGATACTTTTATCTCCCCTTGATCTTTAATAAGCTTAGTTGTAAAATTATAGCCATAAACTTTTCTTAGTCTATCAAAATCAATTGAATCGTATTTGGGGTTGGTATAATAAATAGTAGTGTTTTTATTTTCTAATAAATTTTTTCTTAATACAGCTAAAATAGGCATTGTAACAGACGAAAAACTAATTACTTCATCCGGATGTAAATTATTTAATTTACTTAAAAGCCATTCTAAAACACAAGATAAAGGATGCCCTAAACGTATATAATCGTAAGCTGTGGGTAAATTGGCTAACGCCTCTTTAGTTGCATTATTCTTAAGGTAAAGTGCTTCAAATTGTGCTAAAAATTCACTTTTAGCAAGAGATTCATTATAAATATCAAGCCTATGTGTGGTTAAATTTACCCAATCTTTAGGCATATTATGTAAAACTTGAGCTATAAATTCTTTTATATTTTGATATGTCATAAGTTTAAAAAGCTTCTTTAGAATATGATGTCTATTCTAAAATTGATACAAAAGTTTTGTATTCATTTTCATACAAAATTATATACTTTGTAGTCGAAAACCAACCAAAATAATTACAAATTTAATAATCTTTTTGCAGCATTAAATGGAGTTGTTTTTCCATTTTTAAGATTTATAATTTCTTTGGTTAACTCACTGTTTATAGTTGGATTGTTATAGAAATTATCCTTTAGTTGTTGGTTAATAGTAGAAAGTAGCCAAAACGTATTTTGCTCATTTCTTTTTTCGTTAAAATAATTATTGCTTTTAGTAAGCTGTAAATACTCAGCAATCATTTTATCTACTTTATCTATGTTTAAATTTTGCAAAGCACTTGCTGTTAAAACCTTAGGTTGCCATTTACTATCTTTTAAAGGATACAAATGTAAAGCTCTATTAAATTCAACTTTAGCAATATTGGCATTTTTAGCATTATCACCATCAGCCTTATTAATCACAATGGCATCAGCCATTTCTATAATTCCTCTTTTAATTCCCTGTAATTCATCTCCTGCACCAGCTAATTTTAGTAACAAGAAGAAATCTACCATAGAATGAACCACAGTTTCTGACTGACCAACGCCAACAGTTTCAATGATAATCGTATTAAAACCAGCTGCTTCACATAAAATTATAGATTCTCTTGTTTTTTGTGCAACACCTCCTAAAGAAGTTCCTGAAGGTGAAGGTCTAATAAACGCATTTTTATCTGTGACCAATTGTTCCATTCTAGTCTTATCACCTAAAATAGAGCCCTTATTTATAGAACTACTTGGGTCTACAGCTAATACAGCCACCTTATTTCCTTTACTAGTTAGATGTTTACCAAAAGCTTCTATAAATGTGCTCTTACCAACACCAGGTACACCTGTAATACCTATTCTTACAGAGTTATTTGCATGGGGTAAACACCTTTCTAGAATCTCGTTTGCTTTCTTTTGATGGTTAGCATTTGTACTTTCTACTAAAGTAATGGCCTTACTTAAGAAAGTTATATTTCCTTTTAGAATTTGAGTAACATATTCATCAACAGAATTTCTTTTAGCTCTATTAATTTTAATTTTTTCTGCACTAGAAATATTGGTAGTTTCTGGCTTAGGAACCCCCTCTTTTTCTTTTAATGCAGATTGTTTTTTATTCATTGTAAAAGCTAATATGTAAATTTAAAGATAAATTTTAGAACGTTTTGCAACATCCTTAAAAATCATTACTTACAATTACATTTTTTAAAGCAATTATATAATTTTATTGATATTGTATATGTTTATTTTAAAAGTAAAAGAGATGATTTAAATCCTTTAAACTTTTTTAACTAAGCTTCACTTTTCTTAAATTAAATTTTAATCTATCATGAGTTGTGAAAATTTCTCAAAACCTGAGCAAATAAATTAAAAATTTATATTCTTAATTTTTAACAAAAACTTCAAACAAATTCCATTTCGTTATTCTTCTCAAAGTGCCTATCTTTATGCCCTGTTAATAGTTACTTATTTTAATGGAACTTTATAAAGAAAATCAGCTTAAAATATACAATTCTCTATCAAAATCTAAAGAGAATTTTAAACCAATTACTGAAGGTTATGTAGGTATGTATGTCTGTGGACCAACAGTTTATAGCAATGCACATTTAGGTAACGTAAGAACATTTATGTTTTTTGATGTTGTATATCGTTATTTACTACATTTAGGTTATAAAGTTCGTTATGTACGTAATATTACAGATGCAGGTCATTTAGAAAATGATGCTGAAGAGGGTGAAGACAAAATCACCAAAAAAGCACGTTTAGAAGAAATAGAACCAATGGAGGTTGTACAAAAATATACTGTAGACTTTCATAATGTTTTAGAAAATTACAATTTCTTAACACCAAGTATAGAGCCAACAGCAACAGGTCATATTGTAGAGCAAATAGAAATGATTAAAGAAATCATGGAAAAAGGTTTTGCTTACGAAGTAAATGGTTCTGTGTATTTTGATGTATACGAGTACAATAAAAAAGAAAATTATGGAATTCTTTCTGGTAGAAAAGTAGAAGATTTAATACACAATACTAGAACTTTAGATGGGCAATCAGATAAGAAAAATCCACAAGATTTTGCACTTTGGAAAAAAGCTGATGACAGACATATTATGCGTTGGCCTTCACCTTGGAGTGATGGTTTTCCTGGTTGGCACTTAGAATGTTCTGTAATGAGTACAAAATATTTGGGTGAAAGTTTTGATATTCACGGAGGAGGAATGGATTTAAAGTTTCCTCATCATGAGTGTGAAATTGCACAATCTAAAACGTGTTCTGGTGTAAAACCTGTAAACTATTGGATGCATACAAATATGCTTTCTTTAAATGGTCAAAGAATGGCCAAATCTACAGGGAATTATATATTACCAAATCAAATTTTAACAGGTGAGAATACTATTTTACCAAAAGCATTTTCTGCTTCTGTAGTACGTTTCTTTAACATGCAAGCCAATTATAGAAGTATTTTAGATTTTTCTGGTGATGCTTTAGAGGCTTCAGAAAAAGGACATTCTAAATTAATGGAAGCTGTCGCTTATTTAGATAAAATTGAGGCAGGTAATTCATCTTCATTTGATGTGGAAAGTTGGAAAAATGATTGTTATGCTGCAATGAATGACGATTTTAATACACCTATTTTAATTTCGCATCTGTTTGAGACAGTAAAATTAATTAATCAAATAAAAGAAGGTAAAGGTTCTTTAACTAAGACTGATTTAGACGTATTAAAAAATACGATTAATGCATTTGTTTTTGATGTTTTAGGTTTAATGAGCGAAGATTCTCAAGACAATACAGATAAAATTAAAGGTGTTGTAGAATTGTTGATTAAATTAAGAAAAGAAGCAAGAGAGAATAAAGACTGGGCTTTATCTGACCAAATTAGAGATGAATTGGTTGAGTTAGGTATTCAGTTAAAAGATGGTAAAGAAGGCACAACCTTTTCTATCAATTAAAATACAATTGTGGTTTTAAATCACGATTTTTACATCAATAGTTGAAAAAAATACTTTCATATCCATTTATATTGCTTGTTCGTTTTTATCAAACAGCAATTTCACCATTTACACCAGCAACTTGCAGGTATAATCCTACTTGCTCTCATTATACTATAGAAGCTTTGCAAAAACATGGCTTATTTTCTGGAGGTTGGTTATCTTTGAAACGTATTTTTAGTTGTCATCCCTGGGGAGGTTCAGGTTATGATCCTGTTCCAGAACAATTAGATGAAAAATAGTTTTACAATTATATAAAATTTTAATATGAATTTTTTAGCAATAGAATGGAATCCTTCTTTAGGAATAGATTTAGGTTTCTTTACGATCAGATGGTATAGTCTAATGTTTGTAGCCTCTTTTTTATTAGGATTACATTTTATGAAGAAAATTTTTATAAAAGATCAAATTTCTCTAGAAAAATTAGATACATTATTTATGTATGTATTCATATCGATGTTAGTTGGTATGCGATTGGGAGATGTGTTTTTCTATAGTTGGGATTATTATCAAAATCATTTATTAGAGATCATTATTCCATTTAAGCAAGTAAATGGAACTTGGAAATTTACTGGTTTTACTGGTTTTGCAAGTCATGGAGCTGCAATTTCTATAATTTTAGCCATGTATTTTTACGCTAAAAAACATTTAGAAAAGCCTTGGTTATTTATTTTAGATAGATTAGCAATAATGGTTGCTTTAGCAGGTTTCTTTATAAGGACAGGTAACTTTTTTAACTCAGAGATTTATGGTAAAGCTACTAATTCTGATTTTGGAGTTATTTTTAAAGCTAATGGAGAAGCTTTTGCAAGACATCCAACACAATTATACGAAGCATTTAGCTACCTAGTATTATTTTCTATACTTTGGTATACATATTGGAAAACAGATAAGAAAAAACAGATAGGTTTTTTATTTGGTGTTTTTATGGTGGTACTTTGGTCTTTACGTTTTTGTATTGAATTTTTAAAGGAAGCGCAAGTAGATGGGAGAGAAGATTGGGTATTTAACTCTTTAAATACAGGGCAAGTATTAAGTATTCCTTTAATAATAATTGGTATTTGGTTAATTTTTAGAAAAACCAAAAACACTGAAACAAAATAGCATTATGTTCAAAAAATTAAAAGATAGATGGGATTTAGAAAATAATTGGGCTATCCTTCCTATTTTAGTTGTATTTGCCATTAATGGTTCATTTGCAGCTTGGGTTGCAAAGCCTATCACAAATTTATTAGGCCTAAGTCCAGAAACAATTTCTGCTTATTTATATTGGCCTTTACGAATTTTATTAATTTTTCCAGTTTATCAGCTTACACTTCCAATAGTGGGGTGGGTATTTGGACAATTTAAATTCTTTTGGGCTTTTGAGAAAAAGTTTTTATCGAGACTAGGTTTGGGTTTTCTTTTTAAGAAAGAAAATTAAATATCTATAATCACAGTTTCTTTGTTTTTATCTTCTTTCTTAATTACGTATTTGTAAAACCAAATAATAGTAAATGTTGGTATAACATCAGAAAACGGAATGATTTCCTCCAAGAAACTAATAAGACCAGCAGCTTTACCTAAATTTCCTTTGTACATTTTAGTCATTAAGTAACCAGATACTGGTGCCCATATTAAATCAAAAGGGAGTATAGTAGCCATACCTATTGCATCAAATAGAATACTTAAAATTAATTTTTTATATTTTTTGTTCATACCTTGTTATGTTCAAAGTTTTTGCCAAAATTAATTTTGTTCAAAATGGCACATTTGTTAAAAGTAATTAATCATAATGGATTTTAAAAAATTTACAAATCAAATAACTGAATTAAAAAAAATAGAATTGGGTGGTTTAGAAGCACAGTTCAAACTTGCACCAAAGCTTAGATTAAAGTATGATAAGCAAAAAATAAATGCAAATAATCCAAAAAAAGCAGCTGTTTTAGTATTGTTTTATCCTAATAAAAAAAACGAAACTTCTATTTTATTAACACAGAGAGCTAGTTACAAAGGAACGCATTCATCTCAAATAAGTTTTCCAGGTGGTAAAGTTGAGAAAAATGACAAAAGTTTAGTTCAAACAGCTTTAAGAGAAACGTTTGAGGAAGTAGGAGTTTTACAAAATTCTGTTGAGATTATAAGAGAAATGACCACAGTTTACATTCCGCCAAGTAATTTTCTAGCAACACCTTTTTTTGCATTTACAGCTCGTAGACCAACCTTTAAAACTAACCATGAGGTCACTGAAATTATTGAAATTACATTAAAGGAGTTACTCTCTGACGATAACATTATTTCTGTAACTAAGAATACTTCTTATATGAAAACAACAAAAGTGCCTGCTTTTTCCATTCGAAATAAGATTATTTGGGGAGCTACAGGTATGATGCTTTCAGAAATTAAAGATTTATTAAAGGTGGTTAATTAATAAATTGTTTTGTAAATTTACCAACTTATAAATTATTTTTTAATGCAAATACTTAAAAGAAATCCCTTTGGTCATCTTTTATTTTTTAAAAAAATGATTATTAGGATTTTTGGTATCGTCTCTCATGGGAGGTACCGAAAATTTAATAATTTGCAGATAGAAGGTTCAGAAATATTGAGGAACTTACCAGAAAAGAACGTTCTCTTTATTTCTAATCATCAAACTTATTTTGCTGATGTTGCTGCCATGTTTCATGTATTTAATGCCTCTTTAAGTGGTAGAGAAGATTCTATAAAAAATATAGGTTATATCTGGCATCCAAAATTAAATTTATATTTTGTAGCAGCTGGTGAAACTATGAAATCCGGAATTTTACCAAAACTTTTTGCATACGCAGGCTCTGTTTCTATTGATAGAACATGGAGAAGTGCGGGTAAAGATGTTAAAAGACAAGTGAAAAATTCAGATATTTCTAATATTGGTAAAGCCATAGAAGATGGTTGGGTTATTACATTTCCTCAAGGAACAACGACCCCATTTAAACCAATTAGAAGAGGAACAGCACATATTATAAAGACTTTTAAACCTGTTGTAGTACCAATTGTTATAGATGGTTTTAGAAGATCTTTTGATAAAAAAGGATTAAGCATTAAAAGGAAGAACGTTTTACAATCTATGGTTATTAAAGAACCGCTAGAAATTGATTACGATAATGAAGAAATTGCTGATATTGTTACAAAGATTGAGTATGCAATAGAGCAGCATCCTTCGTTTTTAAAAGTGCTTTCTCCTGAAGAAGCAGAAGAATATTTAAAAACAGAAGAGGAGTTGAACAAGAAAAGAACTTTTTGGAAATCGTAATTCTTTAAATATTATATAAAAAAAGCTTCACAATTTGTGAAGCTTTTTTTATGCGCAAAATTTGTTGTTATTTGGCAGGTAATATTTTACCTATACACTCACCAAAACCAATTCTTACTTTATCATTTTTACAATGTGCTCTCATTATTACAGTATCATTGTCGTTTATAAATTTACGGGTAGAACCATCCTTTAAAGTGATAGGATTTTGACCTTTCCAAGTCAATTCTAACATAGAACCGAAACTATCTTTAGTAGGTCCAGAAATAGTTCCAGAACCCATCATATCTCCTGCTTCAACAGGGCAACCATTTACTGTATGATGCGCTAACTGCTGAGCCATTGTCCAATACATATATTTAAAGTTAGAATTTGCAACTACAGTTTCTTCACCATTTTCTGGTTGAATACCAACTTGTAAATAAATATCATAGCTTCCTTTTCCCTCTTGCTTTAGGTAAGGTAAAGGTTCTTGAACTTTTTTTGGGTTATCTGTTCTAAAAGGCTCTAAGGCATCTAAAGTAACAATCCAAGGTGATATTGTAGAAGCAAAGTTTTTACCTAAGAAAGGCCCTAAAGGAACATATTCCCAAGCTTGTATATCTCTTGCAGACCAATCATTAAATTGTACCAAACCAAATATATATTCCTCTGCTTCTTCAATAGGAATTCTATCTCCTAAAACATTAGCATCTGTTGTAATAAAAGCCATTTCTAATTCAAAATCTACTAATTTAGAAGGGCCAAATCCTGGTGTATTTGTTCCTTCTGCAGGTTTTGTCTGTCCATAAGGTCTTCTAATTGGTGTTCCAGATGGTATAATAGATGAACTACGTCCATGATAACCAATAGGTATATGTAACCAGTTTGGTAACAAAGCATTTTCTGGATCTCTAAACAAAGAACCCACATTTGTTGCGTGCTCTTTACTAGCATAAAAATCAGTATAATCGCCAACTGAAACCGGTAATAACATTTCTACCTCATCCATTCTAAAGATAATTTTATCTTTATGAGTTGCATTGTCTCTTAAAGAACCGTTAGTAACGTCAAAAACTTCTGCTATTCTATTTCTTACAAGGCGCCATGTTTTTCTTCCATCCGCAATAAAATCATTTAAGTTATCTTGTAAGAACATATCATCGGTTAATGGAATACCTTCAAAGTAACCCAATTGATGAAATGCACCTAAATCGATTGCAAAGTTTCCAATTCTACTCCCAATTGTAATAATATCATCTCTAGTTATGAATACACCAAAAGGAATATTTTGTATTGGGAAATCTGAATTTTCATCAACTTTTAACCAAGATTTTCTTTTTGGATTATTTGCAGTTATAATCATTTTGTCTAATTTTCAATTTATTCAAACCTACATATTTTTTTATCATTTTTAAACAAAAAAATCTTAAAAAATAAAATTTTATGAGGACATTAATACATTTATCATAATTATTGATAACTTGTTAAAAACATGGAAAGAAACCTTTTATTAAGATAGCATTTTTAATTATTTTTGTGAATATATAAAATATAGCAAAATGCAAATAGATAATCAAATTTTTGACCTTATTCAAGAAGAAAAGGAAAGACAATTAAATGGTTTAGAATTAATAGCTTCAGAAAATTTTGTAAGTGACCAAGTGATGCAAGCACAGGGGTCTATTTTAACCAATAAATATGCTGAAGGCTATCCTGGAAAAAGATATTATGGAGGTTGTGAAATCGTAGATATTATAGAGCAAATTGCTATAGATAGAGCTAAAGAATTATTTGGAGCTGAATATATTAACGTTCAACCTCATTCAGGTTCTCAGGCAAATACAGCAGTGTTTGCTGCTCTTTTAAAGCCAGGAGATAAAATTTTAGGTTTCGACTTATCTCATGGAGGGCATTTAACCCATGGTTCCCCAGTAAATTTTTCTGGTAAATTATATAAACCCTCTTTTTATGGTGTAGAAAAAGAAACTGGTGTGTTAGATTATGATAAAATTCAAGAAATAGCTACAGCTGAATTACCAAATCTAATTATTGCTGGTGCCTCTGCATATTCTAGAGATATTGATTTTAAACGCTTCAGAAAAATTGCAGATTCTGTTGGTGCACTTTTAATGGCAGATATTTCACATCCTGCAGGGATGATTGCTAAAGGTATTTTAAACGATCCTATACCTCATTGTCATGTAGTAACTTCTACTACACACAAAACATTAAGAGGTCCTAGGGGAGGAATTATAATGGTAGGTAAAGATTTTGAAAACCCATTCGGAGAGACCTTAAAAAGTGGAAAACCTAAAATGATTTCTACGTTACTTAATTCAGCTGTTTTTCCTGGAAATCAAGGAGGACCGTTAGAACATGTTATTGCAGCTAAAGCTATTGCCTTTGGTGAGGCTTTAACAGACGAATTTTTAGAATATCAAATTCAAGTAAAGGAAAATGCTGCAGCTATGGCTAAGGCATTTGTTGCTAAAGGTTACGATTTAATTTCTGGAGGTACAGATAATCACTGTATGCTTATTGATTTAAGGAATAAAAATATTTCTGGAAAAGATGCAGAAATTGCTTTAGGTAAAGCAGATATTACTGTTAATAAAAATATGGTTCCTTTTGATGATAAAAGCCCTTTTGTAACTTCTGGTATTCGAGTTGGAACTCCAGCAATTACAACACGTGGCTTAAAAACAAAAGATATGATTGCTGTTGTTGATTTTATAGACGAAGCCATACAAAATGCAGCTAATGACGAAGCACTTCACGAAATAGGAGAACGTGTTGCAGAAATGATGGGGTCTAGAAGATTATTTGTAATGTAATTAGATTTATTGTTATTTATAAAAAAAGCACCAAGTTAGTCTTGGTGCTTTTTTATTTTATTTAAATGTTTTGTAAATAAAAATTTAATAACTACTTACGCACACTTAAATGTTTTTTTTATTCTTCTAATTGTGCTCTATTTATAATATTTTCTGGTATAGATTTCTTAGCTTTTGCACCCATTTTCTTTAATTTTTCTACACTTGTAATAAGGTTTCCTCTACCATCAAAAAGCTTATTCATGGCATTTGAATACTCTTTTTTACTATCATCTATTCTTTTTCCAATTCCAACTAAATCTGCTAACAGACCTTGAAATTTGTCGTAAAGTGCTCCTGCTTGCCTAGCAATTTCTATCGCGTTCTTTTGTTGCTTTTCATTATTCCACATTGAGTCTATAGTTCTTAAAGTAGCTAATAGGGTAGAAGGTGTAACAATAACAATGTTTTTTTCAAAAGCTTTATTGTATAAATGATTATCTGCATTTAAAGCTACTGCAAATGCAGGTTCAATAGGAATAAAGAGTAACACAAAATCTGGCGATTCTATTTGATAAAGGTCTTCATATTTCTTGTCAGATAGTTGCTCTATATGTCTTTTTAATGAGTTTAAGTGCTCTTTTAGATATTGGTTTTTTAAGGAATCTTCTTCCTCATTTATGTATCTTTCATAGGCAACTAATGAAACCTTTGAATCTACAATCATTTTTTTGTTATCTGGTAACTGTATTACAACATCTGGCAATAACCTTTTACCTTCATCTGTTGTAAAACTTTGTTGAATAAAATATTCTCTGTCTTTTTCTAAGCCTGATTTTTCTAAGACACGTTCTAAAACTAATTCGCCCCAATTTCCTTGCATTTTAGAGTCTCCTTTTAGAGCTTTAGTAAGATTAATAGTGTCTTTACTCATCTGTGCATTCAGTTCCTTTAAGTGCTCTAGTTGTGTTTTTAATGCAGACTGAAAGCCAGCTCTTTTTTCGTCACTATCTGTAACTTTTTTTTCAAAGGTTTGGATTTTTTTTTCTAAAGGTTCTAAAATATTTTTAATATTTTCTTTATTCTGATCTGTGAATTTTATTGATTTTTCTTCTAAAATTTTGTTTGCCAAGACTTCAAAGTCGTTGGTGAATTTCTTTTGTAAATTTTCTACTTCATTTTTATGTTCGACTAGTTTTTTTTGTAAATATTTAATTTCTGAGTCTTGCGTACTGTTTTTTTGAAGTAAGCTTTCTTTTTGTAACTGATATTCCTTTATTTGTTTTTGACTTTCTTTTGTATTGATCTCATTTACTTCTTTAGCTTGTTGTAATAAAATAATGCGTTCTTCAAAAGTTGATTTTTCTTTTTCTAAACTTGTCTTTTCTTTTTCAAAATTTATATTTGCTAGTAATTTACCAACATATAGCCCTATAAGGCTAAAAATCAGTGCAATTAAAAAGTATGTTATTAATTCTATCATTGTATCAATTTTAGTCCTTAAATTTATCACTTTTAAAATAGAGAATGAAAAGATTTTCAAAATTTATATTCTTTACTGTCTTAGGTTGGCAAATACAAGGTTCTTTTCCAAAAGACCTTAAAAAATACGTTGTTATTGCAGCACCGCACACTAGTTGGTTAGATTTTCCGATTGCTATCTTAACTAGATTGTGTACTGGTGTTATGATTCATTTTATAGGAAAAGCTTCATTGTTTAAAGGGCCTTTTGGTTTTGTTTTTAGAGCTTTAGGAGGAACGCCAGTAAATAGAGATAAAAATAATGACATGGTTTCAGCTATTATTGCCATGTTTAATGATAGAGAGGAATTTAAATTAGGCTTGTCTCCTGAAGGTACAAGGCAAAAAGTTAAAGAATGGAAAACGGGATTTTATTATATTGCTAAGGGGGCGAATGTTCCTATAGTAATGGCAACTTTAGATTTTGAAAATAAAAAAGTAAAATTATCACTCCCTTATTATACAACAGATAACAAAGAGAGCGATTTTAAATTTTTTAGAGACTATTTTGTAAATGTAAAAGGTAAAAAACCTGAATTATCTTAGTTTTTTACTTCTAATATTTAGAAGAAATTTTTTAAAAATTATTTTTTTAAATAATTTAATGCAGTTTTATTAGCAACTCCAACAATTACTTCAACAGCTTTACACATAGATTCAGCAGGTATATACTCAAATGGACCATGAAAGTTATGTCCTCCAGCAAAAATATTTGGACATGGCAAACCTTTATAAGAAAGTTGAGAACCATCTGTGCCTCCTCTAATTGGTTTTATTAACGGTTTTATACTAATTTCTTTCATAACTTCTTCTACTAGTGTTACAATATGCATAACTGGGGTTATTTTTTTCTTCATATTGTAGTATTGATCTTTAAGTTCAACAGTTACATAATTATGGTCGTATTTTTCATTGATAGATTGCGCTATTTTTTTAATTAATTTTTTTCTTTTTTCAAATCGATCAAAGTCATGGTCTCTTATAATATACTCTAAGGTAGTTTTTTCTACATTTCCTTTTACATCATGAAGGTGAAAAAAACCTTCATAATTTTCTGTCTGTTCTGGAACTTCTTTACTAGGTAAACTAGAAATAAATTCATTAGCAATTAAAAGGGAATTTATCATTTTATTTTTAGCATACCCTGGATGAACAATTTTTCCTTCAATATAAATTTTTGCACTTGCAGCATTAAAGTTCTCGTATTCTAATTCTCCAATTTGACTTCCATCCATTGTATAAGCCCAATCTGCACCAAATTTATCTACATCAAATAAATGTGCTCCTTTACCTACTTCCTCGTCTGGTGTAAAACAAATTCTAATTTTACCATGTTTTATATGCGGATTTTCTATTAAATACTCCATGGCTGAGACAATTTCTGTAATTCCTGCTTTGTCATCAGCACCTAAAAGTGTAGTTCCGTCTGTTGTAATTATAGTTTGCCCTTTGTATTGTAATAAATCATTAAAATAGCTAGGAGATAGAATGATGTTTTTTTCTTTATTTAAAACAATGTCCTTTCCGTCGTAATTTCTTATAATTTGTGGTTTTACATTTGCACCAGTAAAATCTGGGCTAGTATCTAAATGAGAAATAAAACCAATTGTTGGTGTTTTATAAGCTAAATTACTGGGTAGTGTTGCCATAAGGTAGCAATTGTCATCTAAATGAACATCTGATAATCCAATTTTTAATAATTCATCTTTTAAAACTCTAGCCAAATTCCATTGTCTTTCCGTACTTGGAAATTTAGGATTGTTTGGATCAGATTCAGTATCTATTGTAATATATTTTATAAAACGTTTTGTTATATTTTCTATCTCTATCATTTAATATCTTTATTTTCTATTTAAAAGTAATTGTTTTGTGAACTGACTTTCAAAAAGACTTATTTTAATGCCATTTTTCCAATTTTATTAGCACCACTTAACCAAGCTCTATTTTTATCTGTAAATGTTATTGCATAAAAACCTTTGCTAGAAACCTTAACCCAACTTTTTCCTCCGTTATTAGAAAAAGATATTCCAGTTTTACCAACTGCAAAAACCTCTTTCCCATCAGTATCAGGAACATACTGTACAGCACTTTTATAATTTGGATTTCTTTCATTAGAAACTAATTGCCAACTTTCTCCTCCATCTTTAGTAATTGCTTTATTTGCTTTGTTACCTTTTGGTTCAGCGTAATTACCACCAATAATGATTCCATTTTTATCATCATAAAAATCTATTGAATAAATTCCTTGGGGACCATTACCATGTATTATTGGCGTATTGTAAACTTGCCATGAATTTCCATAGTCACTAGATTTGAATATTCTTGCTTTTTTTCCGCCTGAAGCAATCCATACTGTACTACCTAAAGTTTTTATATTGGTGTTACTTGCCGCAAAAAAAGCTTCTCCTTCTTCTAAAATTGGTAATTGAGAACATGGTGTTTTTTGCCAGGTTTCACCTCCGTTTTTTGTAGTTAAAATAGATGCACAGTTTTCTGTAGCATCGCCAACAGCAATACCATGTAAGTTATCTTCAAAAAAAGTAATTGCATCATAAAAAACATTTTCATGTTCTTCTTTATAGACTAAGCTAAATTTATCGCTGTATATTTTATACAGTAGAGCTGGATTACCAATAGATAAAGCAAAATAATTTTCACCATTAAATGCAACACCTCTAAAATGTGGCAATAAGGTATCTGCATATACAATACTTTGAAGTTCTAAATCATTATTATTATAGGTTTTAAATCCAACATTTCCACTAGAACTAGCATAAAAAACTTTTAGACTGTCTGTTGCATGAATTGCTCTGATACTTGAATTTACAACACTAAACTCCTCAATTTCAACCTCTGTCAATACTCTTGGTTTGTATTTTTGTTTGCAGCCAGATAAACAAATAAATGTGAATATAATTAGTGCTACTTCTTTCATTTTTGATATTTTTATACAACTAAAATAAACAAATCATTTAGAGTTCATGAAAAAAGCATTAATTATTTCTGGAGGAGGAAGCAAAGGAGCATTTGCAGGGGGAGTTGCTCAATATTTAATGAACGAAGAGAATAGGAATTATGATTTATTTTTAGGAACATCAACAGGTAGCTTAATGGTTTCTCATTTAGCTTTAGATATGTTAGAGGAGTTAAAAGATTTGTATACTAACGTAAATCAAAAAACAATTTTTAGTAACAATCCATTTAAAATAAAAAGAGTTGCTGGAGAAAAAGTGATAAGTATTAATCATTTTAATGTATTGCTTAACTTTTTAAATGGAAGAAAGACATTTGGTGAGAGTAAAAACTTACGAAAGTTGATAAGAAAACACGTAACTAGAGAGATGTTCAATGAAATTAAAGCAAAAAATAAAGAAATAGTAGTAACACTATCTAACATTACAGCAAACCAAATTGAGTATAAGTCTAGTAATGAATGTTCTTATGAAGATTTTTTAGATTGGATTTGGGGTTCTTGTAATTATGCTCCTTTTATGAGTATTTTGGAAAAAAATAACCAACAATATGCAGATGGTGGTTTTGGTTCTTTAATACCAATAAGAGAAGCTATTTTAAGAGGTGCAACTGAGATTGATGCAATTATTTTAGAAACCGAAGTTACCCAGTTTAATAGGTTACCTGCAAAAAATCCGTTTTCACTATTATTTGATGTTTTTGATTTTATGCTTACACACGTAGAAAGACATAATATAACTATTGGTAAATTGGCAGCTAACAGTAAAGATGTAAAACTAAATCTGTATTATACACCTACAATTTTAACTACAAATTCTCTAGTTTTTGATCAAAAATTAATGCGCAAATGGTGGTCTTCTGGCTATGCATTTGCGAAAACTAAACAAGATGAGTTCATGAGTGAATTTAGACCTGATGTTCTTACTGATAAAGAAATAGAAGATGGAGTTAAAAACTTAAAAAAAATAGTTTAGTTTAATTTAATAATAGAATTTTCAGAGGTCATATTGTTACTTGCTTGTGATGCCAATTTTGAATTGTAAATTTCTTCAAACATTATAATTTTTTCAGAATTTAATTTTCCTTTAGCACCAGTTATAATATAAGTTAGCGTTCTTTCTAAAAGAGGTTCTGAAGGTTCCCCTAAAACACCTAAGTTTCCTAAATTTTCTCTTAAATTTATTCCTAAAAGATCTATTCCAGGGCTAATTCCATTAGGATAATTTTCATTGTCTTTATTTCTAATTTCTAAAACTAATGGTTGTAAAGCATAATTATGGTTCCTGTTAAAATTTGTTCCACTTTTTCTTAAATTATCCGAGTCATATAATGTTAAAGAGCCAACCTGTTTTCCAACAGTTGTTGTACCTACTAACCGTACATCAATGTGAGCGCTCAATGCGTTGATTACAAGTTCAGAGGCAGATGCAGTGGAGCTAGATGTAATGATAAATACTCTTTCTAACTCTAAACTATTAATTGCCTCCTCTGAAGTAGTAACTCCATTTTGATCTGTATTTTTAATTTGATCCGTAAAATTATTTATAAAAAGTTCAGGTGGATTTGCATTAAGTATTTTTGAATTCCAAATTTCTTTAGAATATACTGCATCTTTAAATTGCCCTGTAACCATACTACCTAAATATGTAGCTGATCTTGTAGACCCTCCAGGATTATAGCGTAAATCTAAAATTAAATCAGTTATATTTTGTGCTTTAAATTCAGAAAAAACAGCATTTAATTGACTATCAAAATTACTAGCAAATTGGTTGTACATTAGATAGCCAATTTTTTGATTGTTTTCTTCAAATGTTTTATGAATTGCAATAGGGTTTTCTTGTAATTCGGTTTTTTGTAAAGTAATTAAATTACCGTTCTCATTGGGATCTCCATTATTGTAATCTGCAAGACCCAAAGTGTAAGTAGTACTTCCAAAAAGGAGAGTATTAAAATTAGTATCTGTTAATTGTTGGCCATTTACAGTTGTAAAAATTTGGCCTCTTTTCATATTTTTTAAGGCTGCGTCTGAATTTGGAATAACATAGCGTACATAACCAAATACGTTACTTTTATTGGAGTTATTCCTTACCAAACCAAATTCTAATCCATTACTTAAATTTAAACCTTGAAAAGATTTTTCTAAAGCCAAATAGTCATCTACAATAATAGAGAATCTATCTTCGGGCCTATTTAATAAATTTTCGAAAACAAACTCAGGTTCAGAAAAACCTCTAAAATAGCTGTATAAATCGTTAAAGTTTCCGAAACGATTGTCATCTAAATCTGCAACATTTTCTTGCCAGTAATAAAAAACGTTTAATCCTTTCCAAATAAAATAATTAATATCGTCTTGTGTGTTTACTTCTATTGTATCTTCTAGTGGCGTTTTTTCACAATTAGCTAGTAAAAATATTTGTAGAATTAAAATGATTTTAAACTTTGATTTCATAACTTACTGTTTAGCTTACAGGAATATAATTGTTATAGTATCTCTTTTACTATCTTTAAGGAGATAACGCAATTTAAATCTTTTTCGTCTTTTTTTATGAAGTTTGTAACAAAATAAATTGATAATCGTCCTAATAATGTAAACCCAATACACTATAATTTTAAATATTGGAATAAGAGATACTAACAATGAACCAATCAGACTTTTTAAAAGTTGTTTTACCCTTTAAAGATAAAGTTTTTAGACTTGCAAAACGTTTGCTTGTATCTACAGAAGAAGCAGAAGATGCAACTCAAGAACTTATTTTTAAATTATGGAAGAATAGAAGTAAAATTGGGAATTATAAGAATGTTGAAGCCTTTGCAATGACCATGACTAAGAATTATTGTTATGATCGTTTAAAAAGTAAACAAGCAAGTAATTTAACATTAGTACATAGTAATTATAAAGAAAAAGAAACTTCTTTAGATAAGAAATTAGAATATCAAGATAGTGTAAACCAAGTGCATCAATTGATAGAGAAATTGCCAGAAAATCAAAAGATTATTATTCAGCTCAGAGATGTTGAAGAATATGAATTTGAAGAAATCTGTAAAATGGTAAATATGAAACCAACAGCAGTAAGAGTGGCATTGTCTAGAGCAAGAAAAACAATAAGAGAGGAATTAATTAAAAAACACAACTATGGAGTTAGCTAACATAGAAAAATTATTAGAAAAGTATGAAAATGCGGAAACTACTTTGCAAGAGGAAGCAGTCTTAAAAAACTATTTTACAAGAGGTAATGTTGCTCCACATATGCAAGAGTATGCCTACATGTTTACCTATTTTACTGTTGTAAAAGAAGATACGTATACCAAAACCATAAAGTTAGCACCTAAGAAGACTAAGAAGATGAACTTTAAATGGTTGTCTTTAGCAGCATCTATTATGTTATTATTCAGCGTATTTCTTGGTCAACAAGAGTATAAAGAATATCAAGAAAGAAAAAAAGCAGAAAAAATTTATGCACAAGTAAACAAAGGTCTAACCTTATTGTCTAATAATCTTAAGAAAGGAGAACAAGCAGTAGATCAATTTTACAAGCATGGAACTGCAATAAAAAAAGTATTAAAATAAACCAAGTAAAAAATTAGTAAAATCAAGTAAACATATAAATTATGAAAAAAATAGTAGTATTAATAGCCTTTGTATTAGCACCAATGTTTTCTAATGCACAATCAATCTTTGATAGTTTAGAAGATTTAGATGAAGTAGATATGGTTGTAGTAACCAAAGATGCTTTTGAGTTGCTAAACAAATTTAAACCAAAAGATGTAAAAGTAGAAGGTAATGATGTTATGCAAGCCTTTGAAATGTTAAATGAATTGAAAGAATTCAAAATGTTTTCTACAGATAATTTAACCATTGCAAACAAAATGGAAAGTATGGTAAAGACTGCGATAAAAAAAGCAAATCTTACAGAGTTAATGCGTATTAAAGATGACGATTCTAGAGTTAAAATATACGTAAAAGCTACTAAGAATAAAGATTTTGTAAGCGAAGTTTTAATGTTCGTAAAAGGTATTGACAAACAAACCAATGGTATGTCTGAAGCTATGGTTTTATCATTAACTGGTAATATAGACATCAACAAAATGTCTGATTATACAGATAAAATTGTAAAAGAAAACAAGTAAACACTTTAAAATAAGTTGGCTGTAAAAGCTCAACTTTTAATTAAAAAATATTCAAATGAAAAAATTAACCACAGTATTTTCTTTTCTATTAGTTGTTGTACTAATGAGTTCTTGTAAAAATGATAAATCTTTACAAACCTATTTAGTAGATACTAGTGGTAAAGAGGGCTTCTATACAGGAGATATACCTGTTAGTTCAGTATTATCTCCAAAAGCAGATGTATCTGAAGATGTAAAAGAAACTATGCAAAGCATTAAAAAAATTAACGTTGTTTTTTTACCTAAAACAGCAGCAAACGAAACTTCATATGAAACTGAAAAAACTAAATTAAAAGAAATTTTCAAAAATAATGAAGACTATAATAGCTTAATGTCTATGAAATTAAAAGGTATGAATGTATCTGTATTTTATTCTGGTAAAACAGAAGCCATAGATGAAATAGTAGCTTTTGGTTATGGAGACCAAAATGGAGTAGGAGTTGTTCGTTTATTAGGTGATGATATGGATCCTTCTAAAATTATAAAAATGTTGAGTAGTGTAGAAATGGATGAAAATAGCCTTGGTAATTTAGCTAACATTTTTAACGCGAATTAATTTAGTTTCCCCCCAAACTTAATAAAGTAAGAGAGTCAAAATTTTTAGAATTTTGGTTCTCTTTTTTTTATAATTAATGAATTTAACTGAGCATTAACAGCTTCTACAAAGAGTTTTACTATTTTTGAAGTTTAAAGAAAATGATATTTATGAAGTTTCGCAATATATTTCTTTTAAACCTCTTGTTATTTAGTGCATCAATTTTAGCACAAAGCAAAACGTATAGAGCAGAAAAAGAAAAAAAGCACAATCTAATTCACACAAAATTAAACGTAGATTTTAATTTTGATGATAAATCTATGAATGGTGAAGCATGGATAACAGCTAAACCCCATTTTTATGCAACTAATACAATAGCTTTAGATGCAAATGCAATGCTTATTCATGAAGTTTCTTTGAATAACAAAGTACTTTCTTATGATTATAATGAGTATGTTTTAGAAATAGAATTGCCAAAAACGTATACAAAAAACGAAGAATTTACCATTTATATAAAATATACAGCAAGACCGGAAAAAGTAAAAGAAGTAGGAAGTAAAGCGATTACAGATGCAAAAGGTTTGTATTTTATAAATGCAGATAGTAAAGACACTACAAAGCCAATACAAATTTGGACACAAGGTGAAACACAAGCAAATTCTGCTTGGTTCCCTACAATAGATGCTCCAAATCAAAAAATGACCCAAGAGCTATTTATTACGGTGCCTAATAAATACCAAACATTATCTAATGGAACATTGGTAAATCAAACTAAAAAAGGAAATAATAGAACAGATTATTGGAAGCAAGATAAAAAACATGCTCCTTATTTAGCTTTTATGGGGGTTGGGGAATTTGTAATCATAGAAGATAATTACAAAAACATTCCTGTAAATTATTATGTAGAAAAAGAATATGCGCCTTATGCTAAAGATATTTTTGGATTAACACCAGAAATGATTGAGTTCTTCTCAGAAAAATTAGGTGTAGATTATCCTTGGGCTAAATACAGCCAAATAGTAGTTAGAGATTATGTTTCAGGAGCTATGGAAAATACAACTGCAGTTGTTCATGGTGAGCAAGCTTATCAGAAGCCTGGACAATTAATTGATAATAACTTACAAGAAAATACTATTGCTCACGAAATATTTCATCATTGGTTTGGTAATTTAGTAACGTCAGAAAGTTGGTCTAACTTAACGTTAAATGAGTCTTTTGCCAATTACGGAGAGTATTTATGGAGAGCACATAAATATGGAAAAACTGATGCTGAAATGCATTATTATGACCAAGTAGAAGCGTATAAAAATGGCCAGAATCAAGGTAAAAATTTAGTTCGTTTTACTTATGATGAAAGAGAAGAATTATTCGATTTAGTGAGTTATAATAAAGGTGGAGCAATTTTGCACATGCTTAGGACTTATTTAGGAGACAATGCTTTTTTTCAAGGATTAAAAACGTATTTAGAAACGTATAAATATGACACTGCAGAAGCACACCAATTACGTTTAATATTTGAGGAAATTACGGGTCAAGACTTAAATTGGTTTTTTAATCAGTGGTATTTTGGTGCTAATCATCCTAATATTGAAATTTCTTATGATTACAATACGTTAAGAAAATCTGTTACTGTAAACATAAAACAAATACAAACCCAAACATTTAAGTTTCCTTTTGCTATTGATATTTTTGAAGGTTCTAAAAAAACAAGACATACCGTATTTGTAGCATCTAATGATGCATCTTTTACCTTCCCTTATAACAAACAGCCTAATTTAATTCAGGTAAATGCTGATAATGTTTTGGTTTGTAATCTCTATGAAAATAAGATTTTAAGCGAATATATTTTTCAATTGAAGAATGCAGATAATTTTGCGCATAGAAGAGATGCACTATTTCAAGTAGCTTCTAAACAAGATGATAAAAATGCATTTAATGCTATTGTTGATGCCTTAGATGATGATGCTTATAAAATTAGAATATTAGCTTTACAGCAAATAGATTTAATTAATAAATTTTCTAAAAAAGATGCTATTCGTAAAATTATGAGAATGGCTAATAATGATGATAAAACATTAGTACAAGCAGAAGCACTAAGCACTTTAGGTAAGTTAACAGATCCAGAGTTAAAGCCAATTTTCGAAAAAGCTTTACAAAGCAAATCATATTCAGTATTGGGTAAAGCTTTAGTGTCTATATATTATATAGATCAGCCTTTGGCGATTCAAAAATCTAAAGAATTGCCAGATGAAGTTCGTAAAATTTTAGCAACACCTTTAACTAGAATTTTCATTGAGGCTAAAGACGAATCAGAATTGCCTTTTGTTGCAAGAAGTGTAGTTTCTGGAATGTTCTTGGCTAACGACGATGCAACCAAAGTTTTATATCAGAAAGCTTTTGATCTAATTGCTGTAAGTAATAATACAGAGGCTATTCAGAATTTGGTAGACGATATGGTTTTGAAAGGTAAACAGTACACAGGATTTAATTTTGATAAAGTTATGATTAATTTAATGCGTAAAATGATTGATCAACAAAAGAAAGAAAGTAAGTCTAATTATCTAAATAATATAGACATCATAAAAACTGCAATGTCTAAACTATTGTAAGCGTTTTAGAATTTTAAG
>Ga0233438_10000835_pt1 | contig 36875 bp, 28 predicted proteins | sample SI_123_September_FD_182720 | JGI IMG/M metagenome (GOLD analysis project Ga0233438, IMG submission 182720) | Seawater microbial communities from Saanich Inlet, British Columbia, Canada - SI_123_September2016_10_MG | ecosystem: Environmental > Aquatic > Marine > Inlet | place: Canada: British...
TACGTTTACACTTTTGATGTCGTTTGGATTGATCGCTGCAAGATTTCCGATAGGGTTTCCATCGACCAAAATCAAAGGGGAACTGTTTCCATTTGTGGAAATACCACGAATGCGAATGTTTGCGTCCGCACCCGGTGCTCCGGAGGATGTTGTAATATTGACACCTGCTACTTGTCCTTGCAAGGCTTGTTCCACACGTGTTGGGTTTAGCTTCTCTATGGTTTCGGCTCCAATAACGGATACCGCTCCAGTGGTTTCCTTTTTCTTTTGTGTACCGTACCCAATGACAACAATTTCGTCCAAAGTTGAGGTATTAGGACTCAATACAATTTGTATGTTTTGTTGGTTCTCTAAGGTCACTTTCTGTGTCTCGAATCCGATATAGCTGAATACCAGAACATCTCCTTGGCTGGCAGACAGGGTGTAATTTCCGTCAAAGTCCGTAGCAGTTCCAGAGTTCTGTCCATCTAATAATACGTTCGCTCCAACAATAGGTAGGTTGTCTTCTGAAGACAAGACTGTTCCAGAGATTTGGATTTGCTGGGAGAACACATGCAGAGAGGCGCTCAAAAACAACAGAAGTAAAAGTTTAAGTTTCATTTTTTTTTGGTTTAAGATTTGTATTCGGTTGTGGTTACTCAATTGATGGTGTTTGATTCGAAACTTTTTCCAGCAGGGAAGTCAGTTTTGTGAATCCTGTTTTTTTGATGAAGTCAAGATACAAAAGTAAAGTGAATGTGCGTGGAAATAAAACTATACAAAGGCTCTACAAAAAAGAGATTGGAATTTATTTTTTTATTTAGAAATCCCTGTAAGGCATTGTTTTTGTTGGTTTTTTTACTTTTCCAAGACAAGCTAGATACACAATAAAAAAACTGTTATAAAGCAGGTTTTAAATGGACTTGTAAAGGTTTTGTAGACGAAAAATAGGGGTTAAATCTCTAAAATATGATGTGTTAAATTTGATTTTGCATCCAAATTCATCTTTTTTCGAAGTCGGTAGCGTTTGATTTCAACACTTTTGTAGGATATATTTAGCAGAGGGGCGATTTCTTTGGAAGATAAATTGAGTCTCAAATAGGCACACAGACGAAGATCGTTGGGTGTCAATTTCGGGTATCTTTCTTTTACTTTTTTGAGAAAATCTTTGTCCGCATTGTTAAAGGCCTCTTGGAAGCGTTCCCAATCGCTGTTTTGATTGAGATTTTTATCGATGATTTTTAGAACAGGCGCTACCGTATCTTTGTTGTTTGCCTTTGTAAGTTCTTTTTTGATACTGTTGAGGAATTCATTTTTCTTAATGATACTCATTGTAGAAACCGCCAGTTCTCTGTTTTTGCTTTCAATATCTTGTTCTAACTTATCGTTTCTTAATTTTATGATTTCTCGATCGTTCTCTAGACGAACTCGCTCAAATTCTCGTTGCTTGTTTTCCAAGAGTTTGGTTTTTTGTTTTTTATAAAATCGTTGGTACCCGTTGTGGATGATTAAAAACAGTGCTACAAATACGATGCTATATATAGCAATTAGTGCATTTGAAATGTACCATGGGCGATCGATTTTGAAGGAGTATCTTGCGATATTATCTGAATAAGTATTTCCTATTTTCGCCCTTACTTGAAATTTATAATTCCCAAAGGGAAGGTTTTCGAATGAAATGGAAGATTTTTTGGACCAAGAGCTCCAATCATCGTAAATTCCCGATAAGTTGTACTGATAGGAGACGTCGGTGTACTTGTCATAGGTGGGAACACTGTAGGAGAAGTCTATATTATTTTCTTGGTAGTCGAAGGTATTTTCTTTTGCGTATGGAACCAAAGTTTTGGCTTCGTTGAGAATACCTTTTGAGATGTTTTTGATTCCAATGCGATATGCTTGTTTTTGAATTTTTTCGAGATCTATAATGATATAACCATAAGATGTTCCAAACAGGTATTTTTCGCCCGTCAAGTGTGTCACACTTTCATAACCCGGGTAGTCTTGTCGCATGTATGCTGGAAGTGCTATTTTCGAAACTTCTGGCGTGCTGTTAATTTTTCCTGGAGCAAAACGTACAATATTTCTATCGGTGAATCCCCAAAGCGTATTGTTTTTTGTGGCCACGAGTTTTCCGGAGATGTAGCTTTCGTTGGACAACATCTCGGACGAAAAGAACGAATCAAATTTGAAAGATTGGGATTCCTTATCGTAAATAAATAGCCCTTTTTCATAACTGAACATCAAGTTTGCATTGTGTTTTGTGAGGCTTGATTTTCTCCCTTTTTTCGTCTTGTCAACATTGTATTCAATTACTTTCGTGTAGTTTTCATCGGTTTTAATACGAATAAGTCCGATATGTTCGTGGCTGACAAAAATTTCTTGTGGGCCGCTAAGTTCAAAAAAATGACACGAGTTGTCAAAACCAACAATTTTATTTTTTACGCGCCAGGTTTTGTCTTTTTTTTCGAGTAGGTAAAGCCCGTTGTAGTTTCCTTGGAGCAGTAGATTTTTGTTGTTGGGTATTCCCTTTAGGTTCCATGTTCCGGGCAGGTTGGAAATTTTGATCGCTTTGGTGTCTTTGATAATAAAGGTTCCCGAGTTATGACCGCAGAAAAGGGTGTTGTCTATTTGGGTCAAAGACCACACTTGTCCTTCTGTTTGGTCAATCATTTGAAAATCTTCGTTGTTACCTCGTTTTTTGCAAAACAACCCTTGATTGGTTCCCAGATATAATTTTCCGTTGTAAATGGCGGAGGTGTATACGGTACCTAATTTTCCGTGGATATCGTTGTAGGTTTTGTAAGGAGATTTCAGATTCAAAACACTGATTCCATTGTCGAGACCAAGCCATATGTTTTGCTCGAGATCTTCGAATACGGAGAGAACGGTATTGTTGTGCAATCCTTTTTCTTGGTTGATGTTGTTCAATATTTCTCCGGTACTAGTAATATGATAAATACCGTTTGAGATGGTTCCTAAAATAAAACTTTTGTCTTGCAATTCTGCAGCGCTGTATACACTAATAGATGCTAATAGTTCGTCGCATTTTGAAACCCACTTGGAAAGCTTCCCTCTGCTGTCTATTTGAAAAAAACCATTTTCTTGGGTGAGTAGTAAGAGGTGGTCTTTTCGTGAAGAAACATTGACAATGATGTTTTCTTGTACGATGGGATGTTTTGAAATTAACACGGCTTCTCCGTTTTCAATTTTGTAAAACCCGTCTTTTGATTTTTGAAAATAGAGTGTCTTGTTTGCTTTGAAAATTTTTTCTAAAACAGCATCAGAGTTGATGATTTTAAAACTTTCATTGATTGTATTGTAGACGTATATGCGGTTCAAAGATTGAAAAAGAACCCATTCTTCAAATTCGATAATATTCCAAAACTCTTCGTCTTCTAAAAGCGGTTCTTGTAATTTTTCACTAATTGACATGTATTGCAACTCTCCAAATTGATCTCTTTGCCAATAACCAAATTCCATGTGACAACCGGTATACACTAAGTCGTTGATGACAGCTACAGATCGCACAATAGAATTGTTTGGAGACGGGTGTAATTTCCAATTAGCCCCTTCAAATTCTAACAGTCCATCGTTGTTTGCAAAGTAAAGAATCTTGTCCGAACTTTGAGAAATTTTCCAGTTTTGATTTTCGGCATTGTAGCTATTCGGAGGGTAGTTTTGTAAAGGTGCAATTTCTTGTGCAGAGACAACCGTGCACGTGACTGCGGCAAATAATATTCGAAAGAATAAAGGAATTGATTTCAAGGAATTTTGGTTTTTGTTTGGTTTAGTAGCCCCTAAAATTAAGCAAAATATTTCATTTCGATATTCTTCCAATTCATTTAGATACGGCTTTCTATATTTTTGGAATTATGATAAGGTGAGTTGTAGAGTGATTTTATAGAGTTTATGGAAAGTAGTACTGAGCAAAACGTTTTTTATTTACTTGTCAAATACAAAAAAAAGGAAATTTGTATGTATAAGTTCTGATTGAAAATAATAAAGAAGTAGCAATCTACAACCTTGATTTTTTTGTAGTAGTTTTGTGAATACTGAAAGTTTGTAAAGAAGAATTCTTAAAATTTTGAGATTTGAAAATTAATTCACGTGGATATAGAGGCTTTTTTCTTTCCGAAGGGGGACCATACTGACTTGCGAGGAGAGCCGATTGAAGTATGGGGCAGCGAAAAAAGAGGTGTTATTTTGGCGATGGGACAGAAAATACGAAAATTTAAACTTTGATAAAATTGGAAATGGATCAAAAAGCGTTGAAAAAAGAGTTATTCAATACCTGTCAATTTCGGCTCGATAAAAAAATAAAGGAATTACGCAATGCATTGGTGAATCAGCAGGAGGCTTTGTTGTCGGAAACGAAAAGTTCAGCAGGTGACAAACATGAGACTGGCAGAGCGATGGTGCAATTGGAAATGGAAAAAATAGGCAAGCAAACGTTGGAGTTCGAGCAAATGAAATTTTCCATTGGGAAGCTAGATCTATCGTTCTCCTCGATGATTCGTATGGGTTCTGTTGTGAATACAAATCAAAGCAATTATTTCATTGCTCTTGGTCTTGGAAAAATTGAAATCGCAAAGGAATTGTATTATGCGGTTTCTCCGAGTTCACCTATTGGCAAGAGGCTATTAGGGAAAAAGGCAAAAGACTCGATCTTGTTTCAAGGGTATACAATAGAGATTCAAGAAGTTTTTTAGAAACCAAACGCTATTTTTCTATGCGGAAGATGTGTTTTTTTTACGGGTAAGATTGTGCTAGTTTTGCGACAAACATCGAAACACCGTGTATTATGACAGCATTGTTGACAAAAAAACAATTTTTAGAAAAGGTTTTTAACTTTGAAAAACACACAGATTGGAAGTACGAAGGAAGTCTCCCCTGTATCATTGATTTTTATGCAGATTGGTGCGGGCCTTGTCAGTCTTTGGCGCCACTGTTGGAGGAATTGAGTGAACTTTACAAAGGAAAGCTTCAGATTTACAAAGTAGATACGGAAGCGGAGCAAGAATTGTCGGGAGCTTTTGGGATCCGAAGCATTCCTTCGATGTTGTTTTGTCCGACAGAAGCGCCCCCTCAAATGGCCCAAGGAGCTTTGCCCAAACAAGAATTGGAAAGAATGATCTTCGATATTTTGGGAGTGGAGCGTTAATTTCTTATCGGTTTTCTAAAAAAGAATCACAGGAAGATTGGGTAAAATAATTCGTAGTTTTGTAAATATTATTCAAAAGAAATTGACAGCCACGATTTTTCACAAACAAGCTTCCACAGCCTTTCAGAAATTGGCATTAGACACCTTTCAATTCCAAGCGAAAAGGAATCCGGTTTACAAGGAATATCTTTCGTTGTTAAAGACGGTACCTGAATCTGTGACCACTGTTGCGGACATTCCCTTTCTACCCATTCAATTTTTTAAAACACACGATGTTGTTGTCTCCAAACAAAAAGTAGCGCAGACTTTTTTAAGTAGTGGGACTACCGGCATGACGCAGAGCAAGCATCTGGTCACAGATTTGAATTTGTACGAAGAAAGTTACCTCAAAGGTTTTGCACATTTTTACGGGGATATCGAAGAATATACTGTGTTGGCCTTGTTGCCTTCTTATTTAGAAAGAGAGGGGTCTTCTTTGATCTATATGGTGGAAGATTTGATACAGAAATCGAAGCAACCGGAAAGTGGATTTTATTTGCACAATCTTGAAGAATTGAAAGAAACATTGTGCGAACTGGATCGCGAAGGGAAAAAAGTGTTGCTCATCGGTGTTTCATTTGCCTTGTTAGACCTGATAGAGATGCATCGTTTCTCATTGAAAAACACGGTGGTGATGGAAACAGGAGGGATGAAGGGAAAACGAAAAGAAATGATTCGAGAAGACTTGCATTCGAAATTAAAAAAAGGGTTTGGGGTTGCTAGGATACACTCGGAGTATGGAATGACAGAATTGTTAAGTCAGGCTTATTCCAAAGGAGAAGGAATCTTTGAGACTCCACCTTGGATGCAAATTTTAGTGAGAGACACAGAAGATCCGCTTTCGTTGCTTTTGCCTGGAAAAACAGGTGGAATCAATGTGATTGATTTGGCCAATCAAAATTCTTGTTCGTTTATTGCGACGCAGGATTTGGGAAAAACCCATGCAGACGGAACTTTTGAGGTGCTTGGTCGTTTTGACAATTCAGATATCCGAGGGTGTAATTTATTGCTTTCTTGAGCCTTTTGATGTTTGAAAAAGCACCTTTTTTGTAAGGTCATGGTATTTTTTCGACTGCAACATTCTAAAACCGTTTTTGACATGTGGAAGAATATAGTTTTTTTCGGGCTGCTTGCCTTTGTGTCTCCTTCTCTTTTTGGACAACAGACAGCAAACACAACTTCAAAAGGGTATGCAGTAGATGGTTACGATGTGGTTGCGTATTTTGAGAAGCGCGCACAGAAAGGAACCAAAAAATTTGAAACCACTTTTGAAGGAGTGCATTACAGGTTTGTTTCGAAAGAAAATCTTGAAAAGTTCCAAGAGAGGCCTCAAGAGTATTGCCCGCAATACGGAGGTTGGTGTGCCTATGCATTGGGTGCGAAAAACAAAAAAGTCTCCATCGACCCCGAAACTTTTGAAATCCGTGACGGAAAGTTGTATTTGTTTTACAATTCGTGGGGGATCAATACCTACAAATCATGGAAAAAAGAAGGACTGGATCGCTTGAGGGCAAAAGCCGACGAAAACTGGAAAGCACTCCCTTAGCTCATTTTGTACTTCACAGGAGATTTTCTTAAACTACTTTTAGTAAAAAGTAACTTTTCTTACCTCTTTGCAATAAGACATACGTGTTTGCAATCAAGTCGTTTGCAGTAATCACAAATCCATCGCTCACTTTTTCTTTATTTACCGAAATTGAATTTTCTTTCAGGGCCCGGCGCACTTCTCCATTGGATTTTAAAAATCCGTTTTCTGCAAAAGCAGCAACGATCTCTATACCGTTTTCAACATGCACTTTGCTTACCTCCGCTTGGGGAACTCCAGAAAACACATCCAAAAAGGTTTGTGCGTCCAAAGATTTCAAATCTTCAGCAGTTGATTTTCCAAACAAGATATTCGAAGCTTTCACGGCATTGTCGTAATCTTCTTGCGAGTGCACTAAAATTGTCACTTCTTTAGCAAGGGTTTTTTGGAGCAATCTTAGGTGTGGAGCTTCGGCATGTTCAGTGACCAATGTCTCGATGGTTGCTTTGCTCAGGAATGTAAATTTTTTGATAAAATCAATAGAATCTGCATCCGAAGAGTTCAACCAGTATTGGTAAAACTTGTACACAGAGGTTCTGTTTTTATCGAGCCAAATATTGCCTCCTTCCGATTTTCCAAATTTAGAGCCGTCGGCTTTGGTAATGAGAGGGCAAGTCAGTGCATAGGCTTTTCCTTGTGCTTTTCTTCGAACCAATTCTGTTCCTGTGGTGATATTTCCCCATTGATCAGAACCGCCCATTTGCAGTTTGCAATCCTTGTTTTCGTACAAGTGTAAAAAGTCGTATCCTTGGAACAATTGATAGGTGAATTCTGTGAAAGACATGCCCTCTCCTTCTCCGCTTACGCGTTTTTTTACAGAGTCTTTTGCCATCATATAATTGACCGTCAAATGTTTTCCAATGTCACGTACAAAATCGATGAGTGAAAATTTCTTCATCCAATCGTAATTGTTGACCAATTCTGCAGCATTTTCAGCAGTGCCATCAAAATCTAAAAATCGTTCTAGTTGTGCTTTTACGCCAGCAATATTTTTATTGAGTGTGCTTTCGTCTAACAAATTTCTTTCTGCAGATTTTCCAGAAGGGTCTCCAATCATTCCGGTCGCACCACCCACCAATGCAATGGGTTTGTGCCCTGCTTTTTGAAAATGCATTAAAATGATGATAGGGATCAAGCTACCAATATGCAAAGAGTCGGCCGTAGGATCGAAACCAATATATCCTGTAGTGCGCGCTTTGGCAAGTTGGTCTTCCGTACCGGGCATGATATCATGTAGCATGCCTCTCCATTTCAATTCTTCAACAAAGTTTGTTGTCATTTTATTCTGATTTTTGGCAAATATAGTAATTCGAGGCGTGATTTTTAGATTTCCGAATTGGGATTTTGAGGATATTGGCGTGCTTGACGTTTTGTGCCAGTATCTTTTATTTTATTGGATCGTACCGTGTCTTTTTTGCACGATGATGTGGACGAGGAGAAAAAAGGAGGATACAGACCGGAATTCATAAAATTCAAGTATTTTTACAGCATGATATTAGTAACGGGAGGGACAGGAATGTTAGGTGCTCATTTGCTTTTTACACTGGCAAAAAAAGCAGAAAAAGTAAAAGCCATTTATAGGACTGAAAAATCTTTAGAAAAAGTAAAAAAAGTTTTTTCTTACTACACAGAGGATGCAAAGGCGCTGTATTCAAAAATTGAATGGATCCAAGCAACACTTTCAGATATTCCTGCTTTGGAGGGTGCTTTTCAGGGAGTAAAAACCGTGTATCATGCTGCAGCTTTGGTGTCCTTTGATAAAAAAGACTACAAAGAAATGCGAACGGTCAATATTGAAGGAACGGCAAACATTGTGAATTTATGCATTGCCTTCAAAGTTCAAAAATTGGCTTTTGTAAGTTCGATTGCTGCTATAGAGAAATCCATCGCAAAGCCATTGATTGATGAAAAAGATAGTTTTGACGTAGAAACGAGCAATTATGGTTATGCCATCACCAAGCACGGAGCAGAAATGGAGGTTTGGCGGGGTGCTCAAGAAGGGTTGGATGTGTTTGTTGTAAATCCGGGGATTATTTTAGGCCCGGGATTTTGGCAAGAGAATTCGGGAAAACTGTTTGCGATGGTCGCCAAAGAAACTCCTTTTTATACTTCGGGCGTAACGGGTTTTATTGGCGTTGCGGATGTGGTGAAATTTCTAATTCAAGGAATGACTTCTGAAGTGAAAAACGAACGTTTTGTGCTGGTTTCAGAAAACAAGAGCTTCAAAGAAATTTTAGAGACAATTGCTGCCAACTTTCAGAAAAGAAAACCTTTTGTCAGAGTTACGAAACCCTTAGGAGCTTTAGGTTGGCGCTTGTCGTGGTTGAAATCAAGATTGACTTCTTCTGCACATGCTTTTACAAAGCACAACGCCAAAGCGATAGACAAACACTCATTTTACGACAATTCCAAAGCCAAACGATTTTTACAATTTGATTTTGAACCCATGACGGATGTCATCGGAAAGGTGTGCGAACAGTATTTACAGGACAAAAACTAAACATATTTTCAAAGTCATTTTGTACTTACAAACTGTCTTTTGAAATTTCTTTGAGGGTATCTAAAGTCTTCACAACACTTCGAAGACTGTCCATGTTTAACCTATTTCTCAAGGAATTGATTTGTTTTAAATTGTAATGCAGTGTGCTGTCTTTCATTTTTTTATTGAGTGCATCTAAAATGAGAGAATCTTTTGCAATTGCTTGTTTTAGGATGGAATCTTTTTCAAGACGCATTTTTAGAAGACGGTCTTTTTTAAGAGAATCTTTTTCTTTTTGCAAGTCTTTGAATTGCTTCTCTTTTTCTTGGATTCGTTTTTCTACTTCCAAATAAATGGCTTGATAATCGTCGATACGAGAGGTGTAATAAAAATTGCTGTTTTTGAATCGAACAGTGTCAATCCTGTATTTTTCGAAGACGAGTTGTGTGTAATCTACATTGCGTTTTCCATAAATATTTTTTTGATTTTTTGCTGCTGTAGCGATTGCTAAATCAGTAAGAAGGTCCACCATGACTTTTTTTTCAATAAGGTCTTCCGGTTCTTTGAAAATGGTATTGCTTGTGCAAGAAACAAAAGTAAATATTAGCAGTATGTAGCAAGCCTTGCACATGTCTATCGATTGAATTGAATTCGTTTTCCCTTGATTTCATCGTTGAATTTTCCTTGATCAAAAATCAAGTTTCCATTCACAAATGTTTGTGTAATTGACGCTTTGAACTCCGTTCCTTCAAAAGGTGTCCATCCGCACTTGTAAAGTGTATTTTCTTTGGTTGCCGTCCAACTTGCGTTGAGGTCTACCAAAACCAAGTCCGCATAATACCCTTCTTTTAGATAGCCACGTTTTTTTATTTCGAAAAGAATGGCTGGGTTGTGGCACATTTTTTCTACTACTTTTTCCATAGAAATTTTTCCTTCTTTTACCGCATTGATTAGGGCAGGCAATGCATGTTGTACAAGCGGCCCTCCACTGGGTGCTTTGGTGTAAATATTTTCTTTTTCTTCGAGTGTATGGGGTGCATGATCTGTGGCAATGACATCAATTCTGTCATCCAGCAAGGCCTTCCATAAACCCTCTCTGTCTTTGGCTGTTTTGACCGCAGGGTTCCACTTGATAAAAGTTCCTTTATCTTCGTAATCGTTGCCTTCAAAAGTCAGGTGATGTACACAGACTTCTGCTGTTATCTTTTTGTCTTTTAAAGGAATGTCGTTGCGAAACAATGCTGTTTCTTTCGCTGTCGAAAGATGAAAAACATGCAAGCGAGCTCCTGTTTCTTCGGCAAGTGCAATGGCTTTGGATGATGAAATATAACAGGCGTCTTCACTACGAATAACGGGGTGGTATTTCATGGGGATGTCTTCGCCAAATTCTTCCAAATGTTTTTGCAAGTTGTTTTTGATGGTTTGCTCGTCTTCACAATGCACAGAGATGACCATGTTGGTAGAAGAAAAGATCTTCTTCAAAACCGCTTCGTCATCAACGAGCATATTTCCTGTGGAAGAACCTAAAAACAATTTGATTCCTGCAACTTTGGTAGGGTCTGTTTTTAGGAGTTCTTCCAAATTGTTGTTGGTGCCACCGAACATAAACGAATAGTTGGCGTACGAAGTTTTTTGTGCTTTCGAGAATTTTTTCTCCAATTCTTCTTGCGTTGTTGCTTGCGGAATTGTGTTGGGCATTTCAATAAAAGTAGTAATTCCTCCTGCAACGGCAGCTCTACTTTCGGTTTCAATATTCGCTTTATGAGTCAATCCTGGTTCGCGGAAATGCACTTGGTCATCAATAGCTCCTGGCAAGGCGTGTTTCCCGTTCGCATCGATTACGGTCGCTCCTTTTGGAGCGGCCAAGTTTTGTCCCAATTTTTTGATAAAATCGCCTTCTATTAAAATGTCTGATTTTACAGTCTTGCCTTCATTTACAAGGAATGTGTTTTTTATCAGTGTTGTTTGCATGGTGTTTTTTTTATGAATTCAGTCCTCTCAATTTTAACTTGATTACACCAAAAATGGCTTCCGAAATAATGGAGTTGTTCATTTTTGAGGTACCCGCAGTTCTATCCGTAAATACAATAGGAACTTCTTGAATTGAGAATTGATGTTTCCAGGTTTTAAATTTCATTTCAATTTGAAAGGCATAGCCTACAAATCGGATATTGTCTAGGTTGATACGCTCTAAGACGTTTCTGTGATAGCAGACAAAACCTGCCGTGGTATCGTACAACGGAATTCCCGTAATGATTTGAACGTATTTTGATGCAAAATAAGATAAAAGCAATCGCTTGATATTCCAATTCACCACATTTACATTGTTGTCTACATATCGGGATCCGATAGAAAGTGCTGCCCCGTCTTCTTTACAAGCCTTGTAAAGCCTTGCAATGTCTGTAGGATTGTGCGAAAAATCGGCATCCATTTCAACAATGTATTCGTACGATTTTTTCAAGGCCCATCGAAACCCATGAATGTAAGCACGACCGAGACCCTTCTTCCCTTTGCGATTCTCAAGAAATAGTTTGCCGGGGAATTTTTTTTGTAAGGAGATCACGGCTTCAGGAGTTCCATCTTTAGAAAGATCGTCAACCACCAAAATATGAAAGTCTTTTTCTTGAGAAAAAACCGCTGTAACAATGCTTTCAATATTCTCAATTTCGTTCAGTGTTGGGATGATAACGAGTGTATCAGACATTATTCAGTACTTTGATTGAGGTTTGTTTGAGCAGTTTTATTCCAATTGTACTTCAGATAATCAACAGAAGTTCACAGATGCTACATCAAACAAACGATTCGACAATGGAATCACAAATGTATGATTTTTTATTACTAATTTTGTGCGAAATCTTTTCTGAATTTAATTTAAATGCAAGGAAACAAGTTCTATGTTGAATGCTGTTGAAAAATTACCTTTGAGTGGCGATTGGATTGCAATGGTGTTTTTGTGCCTCTTGTCGCTTCTGGTTGTGGTGAAAGTTTTGTATCCAAATCGGCTCAAATCGCTTTTGTCGTGTTTTTTTTCTAAAAATTATTTTCTTGATTATCCTCATGACCGTCAAGAAATTTTGGGCTCCTTTCACACGGTGATGTTTCTTGTTCAAAACATGATTTTAGGTCTTTTTTTGTACCTATTTTCTATGCAAACGGGTTTTTTTTTACAGGAAAAAGGTTTGCATACGTATTTAAGCTTTGTGCTTTTCGCGACGCTGTGCATCTGGATTCAATACGCCATTTCAAGAGGAGTCTCTCTATTTTTTAGATTTGAAAGAATTTTTGAAATAGGTCATTATGTAAAATCGACTTATTTGAAAGCAGCAGCACTTTTTTACCTGCCCGTTTTGTTGTGCTGGATTTATGCTTGTCCGAACAATCAGGCAATGTTTTATTTTGCATTGTTTCTTGGCGCGGGATTTTGGCTAGCAAGATGGATTTTGATACTGCTCTTTAATATTCAGGCAATTAAGGTAAAATGGTTCTATTTTATTTTGTACATTTGCACCCTCGAAATAGTGCCCTTTGTTTTACTTGTAAAATGGACGGTTTAATAATAAAAAGTTACGAAGATGAAAGTGAAAACTATTTTGGTTTCTCAGCCAGCGCCTAAGGAGCATTCTCCTTATTTTGATTTGTCAGAAAAACAAAAATTAAAAATTGATTTTCGTTCCTTCATTCATGTAGAAGGGATCCCAGTGAAAGAGGTAAGAGCACAAAAAATGGATTTGAAAGACTTCACTGCGGTGATCTTAACAAGTCGAAATGCGGTCGATCATTTTTTTAGAATAGCAGATGAAATGCGTTTCAAAGTACCAGATGACATGAAATATTTCTGTCAATCAGAGGCAGTGGCTTATTACTTGCAGAAATATGTGGTTTATAGAAAGCGTAAAATTTATGTCGGACAAAGAACATTTCCGGAATTAGGAAAATTGATCAAAAAGCACAAGACAGAAAACTTTTTGTTGCCATCTTCAGACAAATTGAAAGATTTGATACCTACCACATTGGATAGTTTGGGTGTGAAATGGACAAGAACAGATCTGTACCGAACGGTGATGAGTGATTTGTCGGATTTAGAAAATGTTTTCTACGACGTATTGGTTTTCTTTAGTCCTTCAGGGATTGATTCCTTGTTTAAGAACTTTCCAAATTTTAAGCAGAACAATACGAGAATTGCCGTTTTTGGAAATTCAACAGTGAAGGCTGCCACAGAAGCGGGTTTGAAAATCAATATTCAAGCACCTACTCCAGAAACACCGTCTATGACAATGGCCTTGGACAAATACATCAAGGAAGTCAATAAGAAATAACATTTTTATACCAAGATGAGAGCCCACCAAGCACATTTGTTTGGTGGTTTTTTTATGCAGTGTTTTTTCTAGGGGGGTGCAGGGTGCATTGCTTGCTTAAAACAAGATGTTGTAAATGTCTTCAATTTTTGACACCATGACCACGTCAATGTCAAAGTTTTTGCGAGCAAGCTTGTTGAATTTGGAAATGAATATTTTGTCAAAGCCAAGTTTTTCTGCTTCAGAGATGCGTTGTTCAATTCGGTTGACAGGTCTAATTTCTCCGGCCAATCCAATTTCAGCAGCAAAGCAGTAATTTTGAGGAATTGGTTCGTCGTTGTTTGAAGAAAGAATGGCTGTAACGACTGCCAAATCGATCGCAGGGTCGTCGATATGAATGCCGCCTGTGATATTTAGAAAAACGTCTTTTGCCCCCAATCGAAAGCCCGCTCTTTTTTCCAATACGGCCAGAATCATGTTCAGTCTTTTGAGATTGTAACCTGTTGCAGATCGTTGTGGGGTTCCATAAACGGCAGAGCTCACCAATGCTTGTATTTCAATCATCAAAGGACGCATCCCTTCCAAAGTGGCCGCCAAGGCAGTCCCGCTCAAATCGGCGTCTTTTTCACTGATCAAGATTTCTGAGGGGTTGTTTACTTCGCGCAATCCGCTACTCAGCATCTCATAGATTCCAAGTTCTGCGGTAGAACCAAATCGATTTTTTTGAGAACGTAGAATGCGATAGGTATGATTGCGGTCTCCCTCAAATTGCAAAACAACATCTACCATATGTTCTAAAATTTTCGGTCCAGCAATGCTTCCTTCTTTATTGATATGTCCGATGACCAAAACAGGAGTGGCAGTTTCTTTGGCAAATTTTATCAGCTCTGCAGTGGTTTCTTTGATTTGCGAAACGGTCCCCGGAGAAGCTTCAATGTGTTGTGTGTATAAAGTTTGGATGGAATCGATCACCAATACATCAGGGTTTGTCTCTTCGATATTTTGAAAGAGATGTTGCGTGTTGGTTTCTGTAAGAATCAAACAGTTGGTATTTTTTGATTGCAAGCGTTCTGCTCGCATCTTTATTTGTGACTGGCTTTCTTCTCCAGAGACATACAGCACCTTGTGCTGCATTTTTAGAGCGATTTGCAAGAGCAAGGTGGATTTTCCAATGCCGGGCTCACCTCCTAATAATGTCACAGATCCAGGCACCAAGCCTCCTCCTAAAACAGTATTCAGTTCATTGTTTTGGGTGTCAATTCGAATTTCTTTTTGGATTTCGATTTCAGCAACCGAAAGCGCTCTGTTTCGCTTTTTCGGTTCTGTTGTTTGTTTCCAATTCCTTTTTTCTTCTTTTTGAACAATCTCTTCAACGATGGTGTTCCACTCATGGCAAGTAGGACACTGTCCCATCCATTTGACGTGTTGTGCGCCGCAATTTTGACAGAAAAAAGTTGTTTTTACTTTGGACATGGGCTTTGTTTTTTACGAATTACGACGGATGGCTTTGTTATAAATGGGTAAAAATAAAAAAGAAAGTCCACCAAACACCAAAACCATCAAAGTTTGTGAGCTCCACATGATCCAGCCAAAACTAGTTCCTCCCACATTGGAGATCCCATAGAGCAGCAAAGCCTGTTGAATAGCGATTGGGTAGGCTCCCACGCCCCCATTGGTAGCTGCATAACTGAAAGTGCCGATTACAAAACTGATCAATACAGCATTTATTGAAAGGTTTGCCGTCTCAGGAATTGCAAATTTTGCAACATACAGCATTAAGATATACATGCCCCAAATAAAAAAGGTGTGCCCAATAAAAGCCCATTTTTTTTTCATAGTCAGGATACTTTTGACGCCCACGATCAGTCCAGAGAGAAAAGATCGCAATTTTATAAAAAAAGGTTTTTGCGATTTTTTTATGGATTGAAAAAACAAGTAAAAAGCAATCCCAAGACACGCGAAAATAAGAATTGTATAGAGAGGATTTTCGGGAAACCTTGAAGTTATTTCACCTTTGATCAAGTCGTATTGAGCTAAAAAAGCAAGAAAAATACAGAGAACATACATCAGAACGTCCGCAACTCTTTCGGCGATAATTGTGCCAAATCCCTTTTCAAAAGGAACGTCCTCGTATTCCGCCAAAGCAGCCGCTCTCGAAAATTCCCCAGCTCTTGGGATGCCAAGATTCACCAAGTAGGCGATGATCACAGCCATGGCACTGTTGAGAAATTTAGGTTTGTAGCCAAGCGGCTCCAGCATAAATTGCCAGCGATAAGCTCTGGAAAGATGACTCAGAACACCTAAAAACAAGGACAACAATACCCACCAATAGTTTGCAGTTTGAAAAGCTGTTTTTACATCTTCAACATCACGCGTTGTCAATTTAGAAAATGACAACCAAATAAGGAAGATCCCCAACGCGAGCGGAATGGCAGTTTTCAGTATTTTTTTTTTGTTGCCAACCAGCATTAAGAAAGCGAGTTGTTTGTTTCATCTGGAAAAACCAAAGAAGGCTGAAAATTTTTAGCTTCTTCGAAATCCATGCTTGCATAAGCTATGATAATGATGATATCTCCTTTGGCAACTCTTCTTGCAGCGGGTCCATTCAAAGTGATCTCTCCACTTTTTCGTTCACCAGGAATTGCATAGGTTTCCAAGCGTTCTCCGTTGTTTATGTTTACGATTTGAACTTTTTCTCCTTCTATGATGTTGGAGGCGTCCATCAAATCTTTGTCGATGGTAATGCTGCCGATGTATTGCAAATCAGCACCAGTGACTTTGACTCTGTGTATTTTAGATTTTACGACTTCTATTTGCATGGTGTAAAATTAGTGAATTTGTGCGAGTTATAAAGTTTAAAAATTCGGATTGTGAAATGAATTGAGACGAACGCTTTAGAAAGACAATGCAATGTTGTCAATGAGTCTAATAGGACCTGCAAAAACTGCAATAAATGCTCTGTAAGCTTCGTTTTCTTTTTTATTTTGAGCAGTTTGGAGGCTGTTTTCTTCTGCAATTTCAAAGTATTCCAATTCTAAAAAAGGCTGTTCTTTAAATTCCTTTGTCACCCAATCTGAGAGTTCAGGAAAAGAAAGGGAAGCTGCTTTTTGTTGCACTTTTCGCAGTGTTTGATAAATAAACGGGGCGGCTTTTCGACATTCCTCAGAAAGGCGAACGTTGCGTGAACTCATTGCCAATCCGTCTTTTTCTCTGCAAATCGCACAGCCTGTTATTTGTATGTTGCGTTGTTTTATGCGAACCAGTTTTTTTACAATTTGCAGTTGTTGAAAGTCTTTTTCTCCAAAATACGCTCTTGTTGGATGGGTAATGTCAAACAATTTTGAGACAATGGTCCCCACTCCGTCGAAATGATTTTTGCGATGTTTTCCTTCCATTTCGTATTCCAAGCCATCAAAGGAAAAATGTTCGGATACAATTTGTTGGTCGTACACCTCATGGCTCTCCGGAGTAAACACAAAATCACACCCTGTTTTCTCCAATAATTCCAAATCGTTTTGCAGTGTGTGGGGGTAATTTTCGAGATCTTCTAGGTTGTCAAACTGGGTAGGGTTTACAAAAATACTTACCACCGTAATGTCGTTTTCAGCAACAGACCTGTCCACCAGAGAAAGATGTCCCTGATGCAAAGCTCCCATTGTTGGCACAAGTCCAATCGTCTTATGAGAGGATTTCAAGCCAGATAATGCATTTCGGATCTCTTGCGTAGCTGCTATTATTTCCATGGATGGATTCTTATCAAACGAGTGCAAACTTAGTATTTTAACATGAAATTAGCATAAAAATTCGTATTTTTGCAACATTCCATAAAAACTAAAGAGTTTAGCCCATGAAAGATAAGAGAGTTTTGTACGTTTCATCTGAAGTATTGCCCTACCTGCCAGAAACTGAAATGTCAACAATGTCGTTTGAAGCAGCAAGAAAGGCACATCATAAGGGTGTACAAACAAGAATTTTCATGCCGCGTTATGGAGTTATCAACGAAAGAAGATACCAATTGCACGAAGTGATTCGTTTGTCAGGAATGAATTTGATTGTCAATGACATGGACATGCCACTGATCATCAAAGTAGCTTCCATCCCGAAAGAGAGAATGCAAGTTTATTTTATAGACAACGAAGAGTATTTCAAAAGAAAAGCAACGGTGAAAGATGAAAACAGCAAGTTGTTTTCAGACAACGATGAGCGTGCGATCTTTTTTGCCAAAGGCGTGATAGAGACGGTTAAGAAATTGAATTGGGCTCCAGATATCATTCATGTTCATGGATGGATGGCTTCTCTTTTGCCTTTGTATTTAAAAGAATACTACAAAGACGATCCTTTGTTTGCGGAAAGTAAAATTGTGACCTCTTTATACAGTAGTTCTGATTTTGAAGGATCCCTGAACTCAGAATTGATTGACAAAGTAAAGTTTGACAATATTTCTCACGACAAAGCAGAAATATTGAAGGATCCAAACCACACCAATATTCTAAAAAGTGCGATTCAAAACTCGGATGGAATTATCAAGGCGAGTGAAAATATTTCAAACGAATTGACAGATTTTATCAAAGAACAAAACAAACCCTCTTTGGAGTTTTTATCCGAAGAAGCTTACCCTGATGCTTATCTTGAGTTCTATGCAAATGAAGTGTTGAATTAAGAGTAAAAAAAAATTGATGACAAAAAGAAGTCTAAAAACAGTGATAAAAAGAAGCTTTTTATCACTGTTGCTTTTGTTGAGTTTCGCTTGTGAAGACGATTTGAATAGTATCAATGCAGATTTTATCGATAGCGATGTTTTTGAGACAAGTGATCTAGAAAATATTGAAGTGCGGGTGCAAAATATCCCAGTAGAAAAAGTGAATGCTGTTAGTTTGGGAGAATACCTATTGGGGAATTTTGAAGATGCTTCTTTTGGAAAACTAAAGGCAGCTGTAGCTAGTCAAGTCAATTTGCCGTCCATAGGGATTAGGCCTTCTCAAAAAAGGTATTTGAAACCAGAAGATGTCGAGACAGAAATAGATACCTTTTTCCCTGTTTTGGGGGGTGTTTCCACGAGGAAATTGTATGAAGTAGATAGAAAATTAGACGCAGTTTTTCTCATAATTCCTTACCATTCTTCAGCAAACCAAGTATCTGGAGCGCCTCGCAGTTATCAATTGGATTCGGTTTATGGAGATCCCAGTGTCAATCTTAAAATATCGGTAAATCAACTGGGTGAATTTCTGAGCTTGCAAGACCCAACAAGCCCTTCAGAATCAAACACTTACTATACAGATAGGGATTTTGAGGCTGCTGTTCCTTTTGAACGAATTTTGGGGGAGAAAGAATTTTCACCAAGTGCTCTCGATACTGTCGTGTATTTCGATCGCCATTTTAGTACAAAAACAATAAAAGACAGTATCCAAATATCCAATGGAGCGCCCTTTATTTCGATACCATTGGACAAGAATACGCCTTATTTCAAAACAGCGTTTTTGGATGATTTTATAATCACTTCCGATGATACGCAGTTGGAGCGATTTACAGCAAATGAGAGTTTTACAAGATTTTTTAAGGGCTTGCATATAAAAACCAACGAAGAGGCCCCCTCTTTGCTGTCTTTGCCAATCCCACAAGCCTATGTAAGTTTCAATTATACCGATTATATTACGGCGACCCTAGAAAACAATTCTACCATCGTTTTGGACACGGTATTTAGAGAAGAAAAATTAACGTTGAATAGCATCAACGTAAATACCTATGACCACAGCCACGATCAATCCAACGAAGTGGATCTTGAAACAAAACTATATGTACAGGGTGCAGGAGGGTACAATGTTGCTGTTGATTTGTTTGCCAACAGATCCATTGCAAGTTTGAGAGAGGAAGCCAACAAAGAAGGCGAGAATTGGTTGATCAACGAAGCCAGTTTAAAGTTTTATGTGCACAAAGAATACGAAGATAAGATAAGGTATCCATATCCAGAAGATGGAGATTGGGATTTGCAAAGAAGCAATGTTATCTTGTTTCTATACCGCCAACCAACAGATGCTACGGGAATTCAATTGTTAGATTATTTTTCAAGTTCTCCCTTTTCCTCGGTGCAAGGAATATTGCGTTACGATATCGAAACAGAGGATTACTATTATCAGTTTTACCTCACAGATTATATTACAAATTTATTGGAGGGTTCAAATACAGATGAATTGGATCCGTTGGTTGTGAAAACCTATGTTCCTGGAGACAATCCTACATCAAATTCTGACACCTCTGTTGATTCCAAGAATTGGCAACACCGTGGGGTTGTTTTAGATGCGTCAAGAACAGAAATTAAATTGAATTATTCAAAACAGAATTAAAAGCGTTTTTACACTTAAAAAAGAAAGATTATGTGTGGGATTACCGGTTATATAGGCAATAGAGGGGCTTATTCAGTGGTTGTAAAAGGATTGCAAAGATTGGAGTACCGAGGTTACGACAGTGCAGGAATCATGTTGTTTGATGAAGAGGTGCAGGTGCATAAAACCAAAGGAAAGGTAGTAGACTTGCAAGCCATCATTTCAGAAGAAAATAACAAAGGAAATATTGGAATAGGCCATACTCGTTGGGCAACCCATGGGGTTCCGAACGATGTCAATTCACACCCACACACTTCAAACTCAGGAAATCTCACCATTGTGCACAATGGAATTATTGAGAATTACGATGCCATAAAAGAGGAACTGGTAAAGAGAGGTTATGTTTTTCACAGCGATACCGATACCGAGGTGCTCGTAAATCTTATCGAAGAAGTTCAAAAACAAAAACAATGCAAATTAGCAAAAGCAGTACAATTGGCATTGAACGATGTGATTGGCGCTTATGCGATTGCTGTTTTTGACAAGAAGAGTCCTGAAGAAATGGTAGTGGCCAAATTGGGAAGCCCTTTGGCTATTGGAATTGGAGAAAACAACCTAGAATTTTTCGTCGCTTCCGATGCGTCTCCGTTTATCGAATACACAAAGAACGCTATTTATTTGGAAGATCAGGAATTGGCAGTTGTCAAAGCCGGATGTGAAATTGAAGTACGTAAAGTAAAAGATGGTTCGGAAGTAAACCCGCTTGTTCACGCGTTGGACATGGATCTATCGCAGATAGAGAAAGAGGGTTTCGATCACTTTATGTTGAAAGAGATTTACGAACAACCCAAAGCAATAACAGACACCTACAGAGGAAGGTTGCTTGCTAACGAAGGGATTGTTCGCATGGCGGGAATCGAAGAGTACATTGAAAAATTCAAAAGTGCCGATCGCATTATTATCATTGCTTGTGGAACCTCGTGGCACGCAGGACTGGTGGCGGAGTACATTTTTGAAGAAATAACAAGAGTGCCTGTCGAGGTAGAATACGCCTCAGAGTTTCGATACAGAAATCCGATCATCACTGAAAAAGATGTGATCATTGCGATTTCTCAATCTGGAGAAACGGCAGACTCCTTGGCAGCGATTAAAATGGCGAAGGAGAAAGGAGCTTTGATTTTTGGTGTTTGTAATGTTGTCGGATCTTCCATTTCAAGAGAATCGCATGCAGGGGCATATACCCATGCGGGTCCAGAAATTGGGGTGGCTTCTACCAAAGCATTTACAACCCAGATTACTTTGTTGACTTTGATGGCTTTGAAATTGGCAAAGGAAAAAGGAAGTATTTCAAACTCCAATTTTCACGCTTATTTGCAAAGCATGGAATTGATTCCTTCCAAAGTGGAGAAGATTTTAGAGCAAAATGAAAAAATAAAAAGCATTGCTGCCGACTTTTTAGAAACTCCAAGCTGTTTGTATTTGGGAAGAGGGTACAATTTTCCGGTTGCTCTGGAAGGCGCTTTGAAACTGAAAGAAATATCTTACATCCATGCAGAGGGGTATCCAGCAGCAGAAATGAAGCACGGCCCGATTGCATTGATTGAAGAAAATTATCCTGTAATTGTGGTTGCCATCAACAAAGGGCATTACGAGAAGGTGGTGAGTAACATTCAGGAAATAAAATCTAGAAAAGGAAAAATCATCGCAGTCGTTACAGAAGGAGATGTCACCGTCAAAGAAATGGCAGATTGTGTCATTGAAATCCCAGAAGTAGAAGAAGCCTTGAGTCCTCTTTTGACAACTATTCCTTTGCAATTGCTTTCGTATCATATCGCGGTAGCAAGAGGCTGTAACGTAGACCAGCCAAGAAATTTAGCGAAGTCTGTGACGGTGGAGTAAGATGATTTAATTGCGATGCCCACTCCCATTGTGCATCACTATCCAAAACATGGAATGTAGAGAGTTGAAAACACCTCCTGGAATTCTTTTTTTTAAAAACAGATACCGCTTTCACCTCGAGAAGAAGGACATGAACTCTTTCAGCGCCACCTCGACCTCTTCTCAGTCCAATTGCTTGATGCGTTCAAACCTTTTGTTTCCGAGAATCATTTTTTTGGGGACCAATAATTCAAGGTTTTTAACATTTAGAATAGGAAATACGTTCCGTCAGTTCATCGATTGAATACAAATCAGAAATTCCTTTATTGAGAGAGAATGCACTGAAAAAATTCCGTCAATACAAACCAAAATAACAAAGATATTCGAGCTATGCAAATCTCTTCATACAACCTTGTAGGACGCTCAAATTAGAGTGTTTCGAAAGTTCCTCTAAGCTGGCCTGATTGGATAGGGAGTATGTTTTTTTTGCGCTATGAACCATTACTGACCTATTGGAATCACAGAGAATGATTCCAGCAAGTTGTTTGCAATACGAATGTCAAACTCCAGAGGGTTGCAACAAACTTCGCAGTCTTCAATGAAGTTTTGTGACGCAATAGAGGGATCGATCAGTTTTAGTTGGTTTTCCCAGCAATGTGGACAGTCAAAATAATATTCAATCATATCTGTTCAAGAGTTGTTTTAGAGGGTGCGACCAGAGCGTTTTCGCGCAAGAGAGACGCGTAATTACCGACCTTTCAATCCTTTTTGACCAGAATTACTTTGAAAAGTGGCCACTCAAATTTAAGAATATTTTTAGCAAAAGCCCGTCCCGTTTAGGTAAAATTTTTTGCGGTTGTAGTTGTCGAGCGTATGCAGGTCAAAATTGGGAGTTCAGGCATGAAAGAGAAAATTAGCGTGGAAACTTTTGGAACAATCTTTTTATTCCATTTGCGAATCCGTACTTTTGTCAAATGTTTCAACTAGGAAAAACGATTGTCTCAGAAGACATTATTGAAAAAGATTTTGTTTGTAATTTATCAGCTTGTAAAGGAGCTTGTTGTGTTGCAGGAGATGCAGGAGCCCCTCTGGAAGAGGAAGAGTTGCGGAACTTGAAAGAAGTGTATCCTGAAGTCAAGGCGTTGCTGAGAGAAGAAGGGGTGGCAGCTATTGAAGAGCAAGGTCTTTACACTACCAATGAGTTTGGAGAGCACGAAACGCCGCTGATCGACAATGCAGATTGCGCCTATGTTATTTTTGATGAAAATAAGAAAGCGCTGTGTGCCATTGAGGAAGCCTATAACAGTGGTTTGATTTCATGGAAAAAACCCGTTTCTTGTCATTTGTATCCGATACGTGTTCGAGAATATGCTGAGTTCTCAGGGGTCAATTACGACAAATGGGAAATCTGTGACGATGCTTGCTCTTTGGGCAAGGAGTTGAAAGTGCCGGTTTATAAATTTGTAAAGCAGGCTTTGGTGCGCAAATTTGGAGAAGATTGGTATGCCGAATTGGAAGAAGTGGCCGCTACATTTCACAAAAAATAATTTCTTCAAAAAAGGGTATTGTATTGCAGTAAATTTTTGATTAGGGACCAGGGTTCAAGCTGTTTTAAGAGGGTAAAAAAAACAAACGAAAAAACCCATTCAATTTTTAAAGAAGAAGGTTTTACTTTGTTGCGATCTGTCACATTAGGTTTGTAAAAAACTGTTAATCAGCATTTTATTGTCTATTTTTTCGTTGTTTTTTTTGCGTAAAAAATGAGATTGTTAAGAACTTTTCACTTTTGTGAATAAGTATAACTACCAATTTTAGGCATTTTTTCCAATCTTTGTGAAACAATAGTAGAATTTAGAATCCAACCTCAAAAGAAGCACAAAATGTCCCAGATCGAACCCATTTTACAAGAAAACAAAGACAGATTTGTAATATTCCCTATCCAGCATCAAGATATTTGGGAATGGTACAAAAAACAGGAAGCAAGTATTTGGACCGCTGAAGAGATTGACCTGCATCAAGATGTGGTAGATTGGGAAAGCAAATTGAGCGATGATGAACGCTATTTTATCAAACATATCTTGGCTTTTTTCGCAGCTTCTGATGGAATTGTAAATGAAAATTTAGCTGAAAATTTTGTGAGTGAAGTGCAGTATTCAGAGGCAAAATTTTTCTACGGATTTCAAATCATGATGGAGAACATCCATTCAGAAGTGTACTCATTGTTGATCGATACCTATGTGAAAAAAGAGTCAGAAAAAGAAGAATTGTTCAAAGCAATTGAGGTTTTTCCAGCCATCAAACTGAAGGCAGATTGGGCATTGAAATGGATCGAATCCGATTCTTTTGCAGAAAGATTGATTGCCTTCGCGGCAGTAGAAGGAATTTTCTTTTCAGGAAGTTTTTGCTCGATCTTTTGGTTGAAGAAAAGAGGGCTGTTGCCAGGATTGGCGTTTTCAAACGAATTGATTTCAAGAGACGAAGGATTGCACTGTGATTTTGCAGTACACTTGCACAACAACCACATCGTAAACAAAGTGCCAAAAGAACGCATTACAGAAATTATTGTGGATGCATTGAATATAGAACGTGTTTTTATTACAGAATCATTGCCAGTAAGTTTGATTGGAATGAATGCAAAATTAATGACACAATACTTGGAGTTTGTAACAGACAGATTGTTGTCTGAATTCGGTTGTGACAAAGTTTACAACGTTTCAAATCCATTTGACTTTATGGAAATGATTTCTTTAGAAGGAAAAACAAACTTCTTCGAAAAAAGAGTTTCTGAGTACCAAAAAGCAGGTGTAAAAGCTGGTGGTACTGGAGCGATTAGCTTTGATGCTGATTTTTAAAAAAAAATAACAATATTTAAAAAGCCTTACCCCAGGTGAGGCTTCAATTAAAGCACTCACGCCAATTGTAAATTGGCAGAAAAAGGGGCTTTTTGCCCCAAAAATAAAACAATCAAAAACCCATGCGCATATGTTTGTACTAAAAAGAGACGGTAAGAAAGAGCCAGTGATGTTTGATAAAATTACGGCCAGAATTCGTAAAATCTGTTACGGATTGAACCCCTTGGTAGATCCCGTAAAAGTTGCCATGCGAGTAATTGAAGGTTTGTATGATGGTGTGACGACCTCTGAGTTGGATAATTTGGCTTCTGAGATTGCAGCGACCATGACAACAACCCACCCAGACTATGCAAAATTAGCAGCCCGTATTTCCGTTTCGAATTTGCACAAGAATACGAAAAAAGTATTCTCTGAAGTAATGGAAGACTTGTACACGTATGTAAATCCTAGAACGGGAAACAAAGCACCCTTGCTTTCCGACGAGGTTTATAAAATTATTAAGAAAAATGCTGATTTATTAGACTCTACACTGATCTATAACCGAGACTTCAATTACGATTATTTTGGATTCAAAACGTTGGAAAGGTCTTACCTTTTGAAATTGAATGGAGAAATTGCAGAGCGTCCTCAACACATGCTGATGCGTGTGGCCATTGGAATTCATATGGACGATTTGGACGCGGCAATTGAAACCTACGAATTGATGAGTAAAAAGTACTTTACGCATGCAACACCTACGCTTTTCAATTCAGGAACGCCAAAACCGCAAATGTCCTCATGCTTCTTATTGCAAATGCAAGACGATAGTATTGACGGAATTTACGATACCTTGAAGCAAACGGCAAAAATTTCACAATCTGCCGGAGGAATAGGCTTGTCTGCACATAATATTCGTGCCACAGGCTCCTATATTAGAGGAACCAATGGGACTTCCAATGGAATCATTCCTATGTTGAAAGTGTACAACGATACAGCGCGTTATGTAGACCAAGGAGGAGGAAAAAGAAAAGGGTCCTTTGCCATCTATTTAGAACCTTGGCATGCAGATGTATTTGACTTCTTAGACTTGAGAAAAAATACAGGAGCAGAAGAAAAGCGTGCACGTGATTTGTTTTTGGCTTTATGGATGCCAGACTTGTTTATGAAGCGAGTAGAACAAGACGGCGTTTGGACTCTAATGTGTCCGAACGAATGTCCAGGATTGTACGACACCTATGGAGAGGAGTTTGAAAAACTTTATGAGGGATACGAGAAAAAGAAAAAGGGACGTAAAACCATCAAAGCACGTGAATTGTGGGAGAAAATTCTAGAAGCTCAGATTGAGACCGGAAACCCATACATGCTATACAAAGACGCGGCCAATAGAAAATCCAACCAAAAGAATTTAGGAACCATACGTTCTTCAAATCTTTGTACGGAAATCATGGAATATACCGCGAAAGACGAAGTTGCCGTATGTAATCTGGCATCGATTTCAATTCCAATGTTTGTATCTGAAAGTGCCGATGGGAAAAAGTATTTCAATCACAAAAAGCTATACGATGTTACCAAAAAGGTAATTCGCAATTTAGACACAGTTATTGACAGAAATTATTACCCAGTAAAAGAAGCAGAAAATTCGAACATGCGTCACCGTCCAGTTGGATTAGGAATTCAAGGTTTGGCCGATGCTTTTATTATGCTGCGCATGCCATTTACATCGGAGGATGCTAAAAAATTGAACCAAGAAATTTTCGAAACTTTGTATTTTGCTGCCGTGACTTCTTCAATGGAAGTTGCCAAGGCCAAAGGGACTTATTCCACCTACGAAGGATCACCAATGTCTCAAGGAGAATTCCAATTCAACATGTGGGGTGTTTCTGAAGACGAGTTGAGTGGGAACTGGGATTGGAAAAAACTACGGAAAGATGTCGCTAAAAACGGGATTCGTAATTCCTTGTTAATGGCGCCAATGCCAACAGCCTCTACTTCTCAAATATTAGGAAACAACGAAGCTTTTGAGCCGTATACCTCAAACATATACACACGTAGAGTATTGTCAGGTGAATTCATCGTTGTGAACAAACATTTGTTAGAAGACCTGGTAGAATTAGGCCTTTGGGACAATGCCATGAAGGAAGACATTATGAGAGCAAATGGATCTATTCAGCATATTGATGTGATTCCTCAAGATTTGAAAGAGCTTTATAAAACAGTTTGGGAGTTGAGTATGAAAGATATTATTGACATGTCACGTCATAGAGGATACTTTATCGATCAATCGCAATCGTTGAATTTATTCATGGAAGATCCAAATTATTCAAAGCTGACGTCCATGCATTTTTACGCTTGGAAGTCAGGTCTGAAGACTGGGATGTATTATCTTAGAACCAAATCAGCAGTAAATGCAATTAAATTTTCATTGTCTACAGATAAAAAAGCCGTTGTTCCAGAAAAAGAAACAGCAGAAGAAGAACCGATGACAGCAGATGAGCTGAGACAAATGATTTTACAATCTCAAAACAATCCGGACGATTGTGAGATGTGTGGGTCTTAAAAAATACAGAAGCGTATTAAAAAGGGGAATTCAAATTTGAATTCCCCTTTTTTATAAACCAAAAGTTTTTGCTGTTTAAAATGCTACTTGAAAACGAACTTGGAAGACACGCAATTTTCCTTGATTTTCAATAGTAGCCCAGACTTGATTCAAAACTACTTTGGTCAGTGGATTCAAATACCAGTTCAATCCCAAGGTGATATCTTTTTGTTCGCCACCCATCAATGTATGACTGTTCAAATCAGAGGTCGAGTATTTGGCAGCAATTTCCAGAGCGCCATAAGCATGTTGCCCGTCAAAATTTCTGAATGGACGAATAGGATGCAATCCTGACAGGGAGCTTTTGTACTTTCTTTTTTCACCAGTCAAACAGTGACTGGCTTGAATATAATAGGTAGAGAAACGGAGGTTTTTTTCCAAGCTTGAGGCCAAACGTTTTACGTGTGTTGTGAGATATTCTCCTTGAATCGAAAAGGCATTCCAAGCGTACAAAGCCTCAAAATTGAAAAGATTGCTATGGTGTACATTTTCAATCAATTCAGTGTCAATATAATGCTTCTCTGCTACATGTGCTTCCGGTTTGGATCGAATCCTCAGAGAGTGGTCGCTGGGTTTACGAAAGCTATAACTTCCTCCAACATGTAAAAAAGAAGCCTTGTTATGAAAAGGAAGGCCTGTAATTCGCTGTGTAATATTATAGCCTCCATTGGCTTCGATATTGTTTGCCTTGTTCAAATCCGCATTTCTAAAAACCCCAAACTGTGCAGAAAGGCGTTCTTGTAAATAGTCGTTGTAGATCAAAAGACCACTGTTAAAGATGGGTACATAATCAACGGCAAAAGACCGTTCTAAAAAAAGAAGATGCTTGCTACTCGTAGAGACTTCCAATCGCAGAGGTTCTTTTAGTTGACCCACGCGAATGTTGCCTAAAAAAGGAACCTTTTTAAGTCCCATATAGGCGCCACGAAAACCAACCTTCCCCCCTTCGAACGAAACAAACAATCCGAAATCTACATAATTGTAAAGCGTTCCTACATTGGAAAGCCAAGCACGTCTGAATTTCGTTCCGTTCTCTGTAAGCAGCGGACCTTGAGCGGATTCAAGTACATTGTCTTGTGAGTAAAAAGCATGATCGTATTGAATACGACCACCGATCTTCATTTTGAAACTTGCATCTTTAGATTGCAATGTAAGTCCTGATTTCCAATCAACCGTCGTTTCTTGCGAGAAACCAATGAAAGGCAAGGCCCATGACAGAAATAAAATTTGTTTGAGAAAGTGTTTCATAGGATCTTAATAAAAAAAGGATTGCGGCACTTATGTAACATTATAAGCCTGAACAATACCTGAAGATTGTTGCAAATCTATGAAATCATATTCGAAAATGAAATGGGATAAATTGCAAACAGAATTGTATCTTGCAAAGACATCACAAAACACGAAGTTTACGAATGAATTGGGAACAATTACTATCCTTAAAAAGAGCAGGAGACACAACGCAGCGTTTGCGTAAAAACCAAAATGAAACCCGCTTGGGGTTTGAGGTTGATTTTGATAGAATTGTTTTTTCCTCTTCTTTTCGAAGCCTGCAGGACAAAACACAAGTCATTCCATTGTCTCAAACAGATTTTGTACACACGCGACTGACACACAGTATGGAAGTTTCTGTTGTGGGGCGTTCTTTGGGAAGAATTGTAGGACAGAAACTCATTGAAAAATACCCCTATTTAAAAGAGCAGGGCTATACATTCAATGACTTTGGGGCCATTGTAGCGGCAGCAGCCTTGTCGCATGATATCGGGAATCCACCCTTTGGACATAGTGGTGAAAAAGCCATTGGAGAGTATTTCAAATCAGGCGAAGGAAAATTATTTCAAGACAAATTAACAGCGAAACAATGGCAAGATTTGATTGATTTTGAAGGGAATGCCAACGGGTTTAAAATTTTGACAGCAGGGAATGCGGGAGCCACAAGCGGTTTGCGTTTGTCATACGCGACGCTTGGAGCATTTATGAAATACCCGAAGGAATCGTTGCCTAAAAAGCCAACGAAACATATTGTCGATAAAAAATTTGGATTTTTTCAGTCAGAAAAAAACTTCTTTTGCGAGGTTGCTCACGATTTGGGATTAAAACCCATGCGGAAAGGAAATGATCTTGCCTTTCACAGGCATCCTTTGTCTTTTTTGGTAGAGGCTGCAGATGACATTTGTTACACTATTATCGATTTTGAAGACGGAATCAACCTGGGCTTGATAGACGAAGAATTTGCCTTGGAATATCTGATAAAATTGGTGAAAGATACCATTGATACACCAAAATACCATTCTCTTCAAAATAAAAAAGACAGGGTGAGCTATTTGAGAGCATTGGCCATAGGTACTTTGATCAATGAGGCAGCAGCAGTTTTTTTAGAAAATGAAGCGGCTATTTTAGAGGGAACCTATGGCGTTTCTTTGTTAGACAAATGCAAATACGAAGCACAAATCAACGACATCATTCAAATCAGTGTCTCAAAAATTTACAACAGCCATGACGTGATTGAAAAAGAAGTGGCAGGATATAAAATAATTGCAGATCTGCTAGAGGTTTTTATCAATGCTGTCAATCATACTTTTGAAGGAACCGCATCCAATTACGACCAACTGACATTCAAATTACTTCCTGAGAACTGTCAAAGATTGGATGCCAATTTGTACGATAGAATTTTAATGGTATGTGGTTTCATAGCGAGCATGTCCGATGGCTATGCTATTTTATTGCACAAAAAGATAAAAGGGTATTTCATGTAAGCTGTGGAAACATGCCACACGCTTTCTGATAAGAAAGAATTTTTTTTGATGAATTCCACCCTTTCATTGACGTACTGTTTAAAAAAGCAGTACCTTCATTACGCATTTGATTTTTAGACAAACATTCAGGCATGAAAAAAAATGTTCTTTTCCTCCTCATAGCATTGCTTTTTTCTATAAGTTGCAGTGATTCCAATCCTAATTTTTCCACAAAAAAGAAGAGAGCACAACATGTTTCTTTTCTACGAAATAGTCCTTTAAAAGAGAACCTTGAGCGCACGAAGAAAGAACGGAAGGCAGAAGGACTCCCACCGAATAAATATTTTGAGAGAGAATGGGAATTGACGATGAATCCTGCCACAGGAAAACCAGAGCCAACAAGAGTGTTACAACTTCAAAAAACTCTTAAAAAAAGTAAAAAAGGAGTGCAATACCGAGTGCCCGGAGACCAACCCGACAATGCTTGGGTGGAGCGGGGGCCTAACAATGTAGGAGGAAGAACAAGAGCATTGCTTTTTGATCCGAACGATCCCACAAACAAGCGTGTTTTTGCCGGAGGAGTAAGTGGAGGTTTGTGGGTGAATGATGATATCACAGCGGAAAATTCTTCTTGGGAACAAGTGTCGGAAGTCCCTGGTAATATGAACATTTCATGTATTGCAGTTGATCCAAGAGATGCAAACATATGGTATCTAGGAACAGGAGAACAATACACCGCTGGATCGGCCGTTGGGAATGGAGTGTACAAAACCACCAACGGTGGTCTTACTTGGAACAATCTCTCTTTGGAAGCTATTGGAGGAGGAGATCTTTCATCTACTTTCTCAGAGTTTCTTGCAGGAATTTATTACATCAACGATATTGTTGTTTGGGACAACGGGGTTTTTTCAGAAGTTTTTGTTGCAGTCGGAGGATTTATATACGACGATGCTCAAAACCCAAGCAATTATATTGGCGTGCAGTCTGCGGGGTTGTATCGGTCTGCGGATAAAGGGGATACATGGTCTCGAATAGAATCAGAAAACCTTAGGTATCAAGTGTCAGGATTTGATTTTTATTACATACCCAATGACTTTGAAATTGCTGCAGACAATAGTTTGTGGATGGGTACCATTGGATCTAATTTTGCAAATAAAGGAGCAGGACTCGTATACAAGTCCACTGACGGATCTACTTGGACCTTAGAAGCTACTCTAGAAAATGCGGATAGAGTTGAAATTGAAGTATCAAGCTATGATCCGGAAAAGTTGTACGCTCTAGTAGAAGGAACCGACAATGTTCCACACATTTATAAAACGACGGACGGATTTTCTAATATTACAGAACTTTCAAAGCCAAACGATGTGGATACTGAAATTTCTGCAGACGATTTTACAAGAGGACAAGATTTTTACAATTTAATGATTGAAGTAGACCCCACGAACGATGAGCTAGTGTATGTGGGAGGAATTGATTTGTTTCGATCAGAAAATGGAGGAACTTCTTGGCGTCAAATATCAAAGGGGAATGCTGCAATTTCAGGAGATTTTAGTAGTGTTCACGCCGACCAGCATGCCATGACCTTTCGGCCAGGAAATGAGAATCAAGCGGTTTTTGGAAATGATGGAGGCGTTTATTATTCCAATACACTTTCCGGATCAGTAGAGAGCAATACAGCAATTGTGGAAAGGAATGCCAATTACAATGTTACGCAGTTTTATACAGCTGCCATTGCACCCCGATTAGAGGATGAATACTTTATGGGAGGAACACAAGACAATGGGACTCCCTATTTTGAGAATCCAAACCCAAGCGCACCAGACAGCTCAATAGATATAAGTGGTGGAGATGGTGCTGCTTGTTTCATTGATTCCCAAGGAGAAGATTATTTTATTGTGTCCTATATTTACAACAAGAGTTATCGGTTGTATGATTTCACAGCAAACGCATGGCGCGTAATTGTTGAAGATTTAGATAAGAATGAAGGAGATTTTATCAATCAAGCAGATTTGGATTCAAATTTAGATATTTTGTACACCAATGGATCGAGTGGAACGAATTATCAGCTGTATCGATACAACGGACTGACAACGATTCCTTCGTCCGGGAGGGCAACACAAACAGCTTTGACAGACCCTTCTTTAGAAAGTTCTCCAACAGCAATCAAAGTATCACCATATACAACAACGAGCACAACTTTATTAGTAGGGACTGAAACAAGCCAACTATTTAGAGTTGCAAATGCCAATACAACACCCACATGGACAGAGATCACAGGAAGTGATTTTTTAGGAAGTATTTCAGACATTCAATACGGAGTTGATGAAAACGAAATTCTCGTAACGTTTCACAATTATGGGGTTATCAGTGTCTGGTTTTCTTCCGATGGAGGAGTCACATGGGCCTCCAAAGAAGGAAATTTTCCAGACATTCCTGTAAAAGCTATCTTGCAAAATCCGCTTGTACAAAATGAAGTTCTTTTGGGAACTGAATTGGGTGTTTGGGGGACGACCAATTGGTCAGATTCTACTCCAATTTGGACACAAGCAAACAATGGAATGAGCGACGTCAAAGTAACGGATTTGCAGCTTCGCGCAGCAGACAATACAGTGTTGGCAGCTACCTTTGGTAGAGGATTGTTTACAGGGAAATTTGTAGACGAGAGATTGAAGTTTACAAAGCACAAAAGCGAAGAAAATGTTACTATATATCCTACGATTTCTTTTGGAACCATTTTTGTCAAAACGGGCAAGTCTTGTGACAATGTCTCTTTGTTCGTTCATAAAATGACGGGTGAGTTGGTGCATTCAGAAAAAGACATTTTGTTACTTGAAAAGAAGGAAAATATTTTTTCTTTTGAGGCTTCATCAGGGCTCTATATCGTGTCTCTTTATGATGGAAGCCAAAAAATCACGTCAGAAACAATTATCGTACAATAAACAATTCTTCAAATGGGTTCAAACACTCCCTGACGAGACAGGAAATTTAAATTCGCTCGCATTTGGTTTTGGGAACAGTTGCGCACAATTGGCGTGTGTTTAGGCAGCTTTTGGGGATTTAATTTCCTGTAAAAATGATTTCGATTGCGAGGATAATAGAAATGGATTCATTAAATTGCTTGGGCATGCATGTGCCTGTCACATAAGTTTGAACAATTGATCTTCAATGATTTCACTGAATCGTGCTGTAAAAAGTATAAAAAAATAAGAATGAAAAAATACAATATATTTCTCGTTTTTATTGGGTTTTCCTTCGGGTTAAAGGCACAAGAAACAGCCCCGAACTTTTTAGGATACCATTACAACATGAACATTTTGAATCCTGCATATGCAGGTGAAGATGGGAAAAATGAGTTGAACATGAGTTTTCGGAAACAGTCCTTAGCACTGCAAGACGATCCTCTTACACAGACAGTTTCATACTCCAAATCCTTAAAGAACAATTTGGGGATAGGGATTTCCTTAGTGAATGATAAAAATTACATTCGGAAGCAAACTGATTTTGGGTTGGACGTTTCCTATACTTTGCTATTAAATGCATCCACCTCTTTTTCTTTTGGTATGAAAGTTGGAGGGGGAATATTTTCCATTGATTATCGTTCCTTAGAAATCCCCAATGACCCACTTTTTGCAGAGAATCAAAGTCATTTTAGTCCAAAAATTGGCTTTGGTGGCTTGCTGAAAGGAAGGCGTTACTACCTACAAATATCCACCCCAAATGCGATCATTGACCAGTTTGTAAAACCCGCAGTAGACGGTTTGGGAAACATTCTTTCTCAAGGCGCAAAAGAAAAATTACATCTCTACACTGGAGCAGGTTATCGTTTTACAATTCATGACAATTTGGACCTGACTTCTTCAGTATTTGCTCGATTTGTTTCGGATTCAGACACACTGATTGACGTTTCAGTCTTCGCAGATATTTCTCGAAAGATAGAGTTAGGAATGACTTATAGGCGGAACACTTCCTTCATAGGTACTGCGATGCTAAAGATCATAGAAAACACCTATTTCGGATATGCTTATGAAGCGGTTACTTCTGATTTTAGTGCCGTTTCTAATGGCACACATGAATTTCTAATAAGGTTTAGATTTCCTTAAAAACTATAGGTAACACCTACCCCAAGCAGTTGTTTCAATTGTACCTTGGGGCCCAGATTCCCTTTGTCTTTTACATCATCATCGTAGAGAATATGAGTACCAATATTGGCTTTGACATATCTATTCACTTTTAGGTCGAATCGCATTTCCCAATCAAAATCAATGTTTCCGTATTTGTTCAAATAATCAGAATACAAAATCAATTTGTTGTTCATTAAAATATTGTCCATAATTTCCTGATTCCACTCACCTGTAAACAGCGTTCCAAATTCTATTTTTGATTGTTTTCCTTTTTCGATTAAAATATCGTTTTCATAAATTGCTGGGTTGACACCAAAGGCCCCTATATTGGCCAATCTTTGATTGAAGACCAAGGTTGTTTTGTTAGTGACTGGAGAAATGTAAAATTTGTATTTTTTGTTTTTTGGAGTGTACTGTGAGCCAATACCGATAAAAAGATAAGCGGGGGCGAAAAAATTTGAGATGGCACTGCCTCTTTCCGAACCTGAATATTGATAACCACTTGCAAATTGGGTTCTAAAATTGAATCTCGCAGAATTGTTCCATTGAGAATTTTCGCTCTTTCGGTAGCCAAAAACAGAAATAATTTCGAACAGATCATCAGTTTTTCTCACACCGAGACCTTCTTTTTTGTTCAGTCCATAGCGGCCGATTATTGTATTGTTCCAGAACAAACGATCTTGTTTGTAGTTCATTTCAATAGTAGCGTTTGCGATCCCTGCAATAGAATTGTCACCCCCCGCGTTCCAATTTACAAAGGCGGTTTGTGTTAAAATGAGCCCGACATTTTTTTTAATGGCCCATTGTTTCACACGAATGACAGATTTTGGGCTGGAAAGAACAGAATCTTTCTCAACATTCGCACTTGTAGAAAGCGATAAGAGGCATGCAAAAACAGCAATAAGGAGTTTCATATTTTTCAAAAGTAAATTATATCAAAAAAAATGCCAAGTTTAAAGAGATGCTAAAATCAATTTTTGGAGAGCTTCTTTGTTCAAAGCAAGACTTTTTTGTAATTTTTCAACGGAACCGTGCTCTACGAATGAGTCCGGATATCCTATTATTTGAATTTTTTTGTTTGTAAAATGATGTTCTTGAGCAAATTCTAGCACGGCACTTCCAAAGCCTCCTTGCGAAACATTCTCCTCAAAAGTAAGAAGAGTGTCAAACTTTTGTAAAATACCGAGCAATAAATCTTTGTCCAAAGGTTTTACAAAAAGAAGGTTGTAGTGTGCTATTTTTGGTTTTTGTTCTGAAGAAAGATTTTCAAGAATGGATTCCAACTGATTTCCAATAGTTCCTATAGAGAGAATTGCAACGTTACTCCCTTCTCGCAGTATTTTCCCTTTTCCGATTGGAATTGCTTTGAAAGGCTGTTGCCAATCTGGTATAGAACCTCTACCTCTTGGATATCGAATAGCAATAGGATTTTTCAACTTTCCCAATTGTGCTGTATAAAGTATGTTTCGGAGGTCTATCTCGTTCATAGGAGCGAATAAAATGAGGTTGGGAATACATCGTAAAAAACTGATGTCAAAAGCACCGTGATGTGTAGCCCCATCTTCTCCAACCAATCCTGCTCTGTCCAAACAGAAAATTACAGGTAATTTTTGCAAGGCAACATCGTGTATGATTTGGTCGTATGCTCGTTGCGCAAAGGTCGAATAGATATTGCAATAAGGGATCAGACCTTGACTGGCCATTCCCGCAGCCAGCGTAACGGCATGTTGTTCTGCGATTCCTACATCAAAAGCTCTTTTTGGGAATACCTCCATCATGTATTTTAAGGAACTTCCCGTAGGCATGGCTGGCGTGATTCCAATGATTTTTTCATTTTTTTCAGCCAATTCTACCAAGGTATGCCCAAAAACATCTTGGTATTTTGTACCGTTGTTGTCATCGTTGTTCTGCTGAATTTCTCCGGTAATTTTATCAAATTTGCCAGGAGCATGGTATTTCACCTGGTCTTGTTCTGCTTGTTTCAATCCTTTTCCTTTGGTTGTAACAAGATGTAGGAATTTTGGTCCTTTGATATTCTTAAGGCGATTCAATTCTTTCAAAATTTTAGGAATATCATGTCCGTCAATCGGACCGGAATAATTGAAGTTAAGCGCCTCAATCATATTGCTTTGTTTGGGTTTGAGTCCGATTTTGGCTTTGGTAAGATATTCCTTCAAAGCACCAACACTCGGATCAATGCCGATGGCATTGTCGTTTAAAATAACGAGTAAATTGGCATCACAGACGCCCGCATGATTGAGGCCTTCAAAAGCCATTCCCGCAGCAATAGATGCATCGCCGATAATGGCAACATGGTGCCGTTCGGTTGCTCCTTTGATTTTAGAAGCCATGGCCATTCCCAAGGCAGCTGAAATAGAGGTCGAAGAATGACCTGTTCCAAAAGCATCAAAATCGCTTTCTTCTCTTTTTGGAAAACCACTGATGCCTTTGTATTGTCTGTGCGTGTGAAAATTTTCTTTTCGGCCTGTCAAGATTTTATGAGCGTAAGCCTGATGTCCTACGTCCCAAATTAAAATATCGTCAGGAGTTTTGAATACATAGTGTAAGGCAATGCTCAGTTCTACCACTCCTAAACTAGCACCGAGATGTCCTTCTTTGCTCGAGAGAATAGCAATGATGAAAGCTCGCAACTCTTTCGCGAGAATCGGCAGTTCATTTTCCCTCATTTTTTTCAAATCTTCGGGAGAGGAGATGGTATTTAGCAAGTCATAATTCACGCTGTCAAAATTACGATTTTATTTGTCGTTTTGATGATTTTGCTTTGCGTATCCATATTTTTTGTTTAGAAATAAAGAGGCAAACAAGTTTGAAAAGCAACAAATCTGCTATATTTGTCTT
>Ga0233438_10000836_pt1 | contig 36875 bp, 62 predicted proteins | sample SI_123_September_FD_182720 | JGI IMG/M metagenome (GOLD analysis project Ga0233438, IMG submission 182720) | Seawater microbial communities from Saanich Inlet, British Columbia, Canada - SI_123_September2016_10_MG | ecosystem: Environmental > Aquatic > Marine > Inlet | place: Canada: British...
CAAACAGCGAAGCGGAGCAATAGTTGTTTAACGAAAAAATAAAAAAAAAATTTTTGAGAGAAATTAAATAAATATTGTGAAGATGAATAAGAGCGTTATAAGTAGAGAGTGATATGTAAGTAAGGGAATGAATAAAAAGTCTCTTAGAAATGATGTGAGGGGTTAGTGAAATAAAAAAGCCACCGATTAGATAAGTGCAATTACATTGCGTAGTTGATGTGTATTTTTGGAGTATGAAAAAAAAGATACACCCAATAACAGGTTTTGAAGTATTGCAGGAAAGCGACAAAAGAAATAGTACAGATATAATAATAGAGCCACTAACGAGTAAATGTATTAAAGAGATAATAGGAACTAAACACAATATAAGCCTGTATTGGTTTAATGCTCTTAGAACGCTTTAAAATGAATAGTAAAATAATTAAGAATAATAAGTTGTTTCTAAAGATAATTTTGTATATTTGTAATGTAATCAAGAACGAGGAGTGAAACCTCAACCAAAATCAAGAAAAATGAATGTAAATGAAATGCTTTTAAACGACCAAGAGAATGGTAATTTAATTTTAAACTTAGGTATTGCTCAAAAATCAAACGGAGATTTAAGTACTTATGGAGATATTTGCGGTAGTTGGTATGACGGTGTTCATCAATGGGCATCACACAACATCTATTCTTTAGATGAAGTTGAAAATCAAAAGTACAGAGGTTATATAGTTACCGATAGTATGGGAGAGCAAAGTAAATTTGTAATTCCTCAATGGGTATTAAAAAAAGATATTGGTAAGGATTGGAAGTATGCTAAAAATCTTTTCTGTAAATTTTTAAAAAGAATATAAAACTAACGGGGGTGTAAAAACCCCCAACTAAAATCAAGAAAAATGGGAAGTAAAGAAAAAATACAGGAATTAGAAATGGATATACAATACCAAAAATCTAAATTAAACTATTGTAAAAATCAAGAACAAAAAAATAAAGTTCTTTGTGAAATAGAACATTTAGAGGGCAAGGTAATTAGATTAAAAAAATATGATGGTAATAAAGGTTGGATTATGTCTGATGATTATTTAAAAATATTAGAAAATCAAAAGAGGTACGGTAGCCTACAAGACAAGGGTTATAAATTGCCATTATAAATAAAACTAAATGCAAAAAAATAGAAAACACTTAGTTAGATGTAATGCTCGAATATCTAAAAGAAAAACTGTAAAGGGTGTAGATACTTGGGAGTATGACGGTTTTATAGAATTAGAAACCAATCTTGAAATAAGTTTTATAATGATTTCAGATGAAAGTATTTTAAATGATACTTTTAAAGCATTAGTAGAAAAACACAATACAACGAATTTAAGATATGATTATATTGATTTTGAGTTAGAGTATAACTATCCAATTAAACTCAAAGGAAACCCTGTAAATGAGTATAATAAAAGGTTAAAAATAGAAACAGAAAATATTAAAAATAATATCTATGGCGAATAAAGAAAAAAGATATAGATTTCAAATACAATTTGATACTTATGCAGAAACAGACAAACACGCTGTTGAGATTGTAAAAGAAATGATTTATAATTTACAAAATGCTGATAACAGTAATATTATTTGGATGGCAGAAAATTACTTCGCATCATTTCAAAATAGAGAAATAGACTATCAACAAATAGAATCAGATATATTTGATGAAGAAATGAACCGAGAAAAACAACCTTTAGCATTTTAGATATGAATATAAAAGAAACTTTGGAAGTAGGACAAATCAATTTTAATTCTACAATAAAATTAATGGATTTCTTTTTATGTATGGGAATGATAACCAATGAAAATAAAGATTTAGAAACCATTGTTAATTACAAACAAAAAATTGTTTTTTCTACGTTAGATTCTTTGACTTATGGAAGTTTTAAACCACCAAATAATTGGACTTCACTTAACATTATTCAAAAAGACGAATGGCTTGATAATATTATTTATTCTATACTTTCAAAAAACAATATATGATTACTTTAATAAATGGCGAGGCAATTTCAGAAATGAAAAAACTTCAAGACAACAGCATTGATTTTGTATTAATTGACCCACCATACAAATTAGACTTAAACGGTGGCTCATCTCCCGATAGTAGTTTTGCTAATAGAAAATTAGTAAAAGATAAGCATATTCAATTTATATGTAATGGTTATGAAATGGATAGTGTTTTTGATGAAATAATAAGATTACAAGAAATTGTAAATGCAGTTATTTTTTGTTCTAATGCACAAATATCAGAAACTATGTCCTATTGGGAAAAGAAAAAATATAGTACTACTCTTTTAGTTTGGACTAAAATTAACCCAATACCTCTTGCTAATAAAAAATATATATCTGACTTAGAATTTATGGTTTATGTTAGAGGTAAAAAATCTACATTCAATAAGGTAGAACATTCACAAAAATTAAAAACATTTAGATATAATACTACAAGCACAAAAAATAGAATACACCCAACAGAAAAGCCACAAGCTATATTAAACAGATTAATAAATAATCATAGCAACGAGGGAGATTTAATATTAGATTGTTTCGGTGGTAGTTTTAGTACAGGTTTAGCTTGTTTAAATCTAAAAAGAAACTTTATAGGAATTGAAATTGACAAGGATATTTTTGATAAAGCAGAAAAAAGAATTAAACAACATCAAGCACAGCAAAAACTAATTTTATGAATATAACAAACGAAGATAATATGAAACTTATGTCAAGGTATGAAGATAATTACTTTGACCTTGCAATAGTAGACCCTCCATACGGTGGAAACGATGCTTTTGAAAGTAAAATGACAGATAGTAAAAAACAAGCAACAAGCAGGACTAAGTTTAAAGAATTTAAAAATACTCCACCAACTAAAGAATATTTTAATGAGTTGAAAAGAGTTTCCAAAAATACTATAATCTGGGGAGGTAATTATTTTGGAAATATTGGAGGTGTTATAGTTTGGAATAAAAACGGTACAGCATTTGGAGACGGAGAAGTTGCTATATGCACTACTCATAAATCGGTAAGAATATTTGAGTACACTTGGAATGGTATGTTGCAACAGAATATGAAAGATAAAGAAATAAGAATACACCCAACACAAAAACCTGTGGCACTTTATGAATGGATATTAATGAATTACGCAAAAGAGGGATATAAAATATTAGATACACATTTAGGTAGTGGCTCAATCGCTATTGCCTGTCATAATTTAGAATATGATTTGACAGCTTGTGAGCTTGACAAAGATTATTTTAATGATGCAATAAAAAGATTAAAACAACATCAATCACAACAAAGATTATTTTAAAATGAATAAAAAAAAATTAATACAGAAATTACAACAAAAACTTGATAGCTTACCAACTGAAAGTAAACGTAAAAAAATAATTACTAAAATTCTAAAATTAAAAAATAAATAAATTATGAACGCACACGAATATACCGATTCTATTAAGATAGATACACAAGAAGAATATAGAGAATATCAAGATATGCTTTATAAACAAGTCAAAAATGGTTTAAACAATCAAAAAGATACAGTTGAATTAACTTGGAAAGGAAAGTCTATAACGATAGACTTAAATCATTCAAGTTTTCTTATTGGTTATAACTATGGAGTTACTACAACTTTAAAAGATTTTAAAAAAGAGGGTTCAGAATATGTAAAATCACTTGAAAAAAAATAAAGTGGAACGATTTGTTAAAACAAGTGGAACGATTTTAATTTTCAAGTGGAACAAAATCAATAGTTAAAATTATGTATATCAACACTTTAAAAAAAACAAGTGGAACGATTTGAATTTACAAGTGGAACGATTTGAATTTACAAGTGGAACAAATTATACAAAAAAAACTAACAAATAATTTTTTATTCTTAAAGATAATTCGTAAGTTTGAACTGTAATCAAAATATATAAAAAATGACACAAATAGCAATGGTTGATGTGCAACCCGAAAACACAATGGAAAAATCATTTAATAACCTTATCCGATATTCTGATGTAAAAAATGGAAATATTGGACTTGAAAGAATTTATGAATTAGTTGATTGTACTTCTCAAATGATTGAGAGAGTATGGTTAGGTAATTTGTCTAACAGCAACGAACTACATTTAATATGTGATGAGGAGGGAACTTTCGGTCAATGGTCGAGAGGAATTAAAATTACCAATCAAGACGGTAATGAACATACAATTTTAGGTAATTGTTTATTTGTTAAAGCTACACCCGATGGGGATTGGATTGGTTGGGAAAGTGAAAGAGAAATGGCAGATGATATTAGAAAATACACATCTTCAATAAAATTCTTTGAACTTGAAAAACAAGAACAATAATTATAAACAAAATAAATTTGTGCGTTATGCTAATTCAATGCGTAACGCACTTTCATTTAATTTAAAATCAAGAGAAATGGCAAAAATTGAAATTGAAGTAACAAAGATTCAAAAAATACTTATAGAACGAGGTTTAACACAAACTGACCTTTATCAATTAATAAAAGAGGGCGGTAATGAAATTGGTAAAGACAGAATAAATAGAATAGTAAATGGAAAGCTAATAAACTTTCATACAAATACTGCAAAGATTTTAGCAAACGCATTGGGAGTTAAAATTGACGATGTTGTTGAATAGTATTTAATTTATGTTAATACTATTTTTAAATAACCTTTATAAAAAACCAATAGAGTATCAATTATTGTGGATTTATATTTTAGGTCAAATTGATGATGGAAATACATCAACTATTCAATTAAAAAAACTTAAAAAAAAATACAATTACAATAAGTCTACTTTTTACAGAATATTGCGTTTTGGGTTGGAATATTTTAATAATAATTCCAATGGAATTTGTATTGAATTAAATAAACAAAATATTACAATAAAAGTTGTTAGAAACAATAAAAAGAAAACAACAACAGAACCAATTAAAAAACCAATTAAAAACAACATTGATTTAATTGAAAAAATAATTGATTATCTTAATGAAAAAACAAGTAAACGATTTACAATTAAAAACAAACAAACAATAAGGTTTATCAATGGAAGAATTAAAGATGGTTACAATGAAAATGACTTCAAAAAAGTTATTGATATTAAAACAGAAAAATGGTTAAATACTTCAATGGAAGATTATTTGAGACCCCAAACTCTTTTTAGTCAGAAAATGGAAAGTTACCTCAATGAAAAAAACAATAAGAAAAAAACAAATGAAAGATTCCAAAAAACCCAATCAGCAGTTGATAAAGCAAAACAAGTCGATTGGTTTAGTAAAGAATAAATTTACAGACAATAAAATTAAAATATACGAAGCCTACCGTTCATTGAAACGTATTAGAGATTTTAATACTAATAATGAACTTAAACCTTTAATTGATTTAGTTGGTAAGTGGAGATATTATATTGGGATTAGAGAGGAGCTTTCGCAGGAAGAACTTTTTATGAATATAACTTTTATAAGAGAAAATTTTAATGAATTAAACTTGGTCGATATAAACGAAGCAATAAATTTATCTTTAAAAGGAGAATTAAATATTGATGTTGAACACTATCAAAACTTTACACCTCTTTACATATCAAAAATATTAAAAGCATATAAAGAGTATAGGGGTAAAGTAATATATGATATTAGAGATAGTATAAATAAAATAGAAAATAAACCTATTGAGCCAACCATTGCTGAAAAAGTTGAAATTACAAAGTCAAGTTTAGTATCAATGTATAATTCAAGGGAGGATAAAAGGTTTCACGATTACGGAGGTGTTACTTATGATTTTATAAAAAGAAATCAATTAATGGTATTTACAAAAAGTTTAGTAGCAGAAGCTATGGAATATGGTAAACAACAAACGACAAAGAACGCAAGAAAATCAGCGTATAAAGATGTAGTTCAAGGCACAACTAAGAACCTTACTACTGCGAGAGAAAAAAAGGAATCAGAAATAAGAACCCTTGCAAGGAATTATGTAGTTAAGATGTGGTTATTAACTTTTGATGACAATTCATTTAAACAATTTTTAGATAAATTAAACGATAAAATGATATAAATTTATTATTTTAGCAAATAACAATTATTCTTTATGACAATAGACGCAAAAGTTTTCGATATTAATTTTTCAAACCCTAAAGTGGTTGAATTAGTAATTAGAAAGAAAAAAGGAGATAGGTTTTACCCGATATGTTTTATAGGGTTTAGCCAAACAATAGAAACTCTTAAAAATTTAGGAGTAGAAAAGTTAGATAAAGTCAGAATTGGCTACACGCTTTCAAGCAAGAAGTATATAAACAAGGATGGAGTATCAAGATATTCAACATCTGCAATTATTGACAGGGTTGATTTATTAGAAAAAAGTGGCTCAACACAAACCGAAGTAGTTTTTGTAAATGCAGAAACAGGAGAAATAATAGAAAGTGATAAATAATAAAAATTGAAATATGAGCTATTTAGATATTGGTAATCCTTTTACCGACCCTCCTAAAGAGGGAGAGTGTGGAGTGTGTGGCAAACCTATGGAAGAAGATGGGATTTGTAGCAACGCTTGTTTTGAAGCCGATATGAGATAGTATCGGTTTTATTTTTTTTAACTTTGCTTAATGTCTTAATTATATATAAATGGAAGCAATAGAACAAATATTAGAGTTTACTAAAAAAAACAAAGCAGACCTCTGGGGTCAATGTTTAGAAATTCAAAGATTAATTAACTCACATAGAATTAGTAAAGTTTTTATTAACTATTCTGATGAGGGTTTTATTGCTAATTATATAAAATACATAAAAGAAAAGGTATGTTTAAATTCTATTGATGATAAACATTTTAAAGAATTTGAGGGTTATGAAAATTGTATATATAGTAACGTAGCTTTAGAGGATATTAAAATAAGAGAATATGATTTATTACATTTAGATACATCACAGGTTTTTAATTCTTGGGAATTATTCATATCAAGAATGTTACGAAATAATCCTAAATTTTTAATTCTATCTAATACTAAAATCAAACCACAACAAACAAACGAGGTATTACAAAATATTTTCAAGAAACATTATCACATACACACAACTTTTGACGATTATAAAGGAACAATAATTTTAAAATATATGTCATAATGAATAAATTAAAAAACATTAAGGAGTGGAAAACCACGTTAATCGCAGTTATAAGCTATGTAGCTTCATTTTATTATCTTTTTAAAGTAGATAATCATAATCTTTGGATATTCGTTGTATTGCTAATCTTTGCAACTTTAATGCTATTTTCAGCAGATACTTTAATTACATCTCTAACCAAGTTTATAAGAAATAATGAAAAAAAGCAGATATGAATTGGCTAACAGAAACAGTAAAGAAAAAAGCATATAGAAGTTTATCAATTTTTGTTTTATTTCTATTAGTTATATCAATGTTAGATGCTTGTGAAAGGGATAAAGAAAATCAAAATCTTTTGAGGAATATTGAAAGCCTTGATATTACAAATCAAAAATTTAAGACCGAGTTAAACAAAAACAAAGAAAAGGTTACATCTCAAAATCAAATTATTCTTACACAACAACAAGCTATTGATAATGGTTTAATAGAAATTAAAAAGCTAAAGAAAATTAAATCAAAGGTTAGGATTGTTACAAAGACAAAGATTGATAGTGTTTTTATTTCATATAATAGAGTAGTTGTAGATTCATCTTCTACCGAGCCAATACAGTTTAGAAACTATTTTGATTACCAAGAACCAAAAGGATGGTATTCATTAAGTGGTTACGCAAGTCAATTAGGTGTTGGAATAGATAGTTTAAGAGTAAAGAATGATTATTCTATTTACATTGCAGACAAGAAATTAAATCTGTTTGGAAAATCTAATCCCGAAGTAATATTACTAAATAAGAACCCATATACTGAAACAATACAAATGCAGAATGTTGTAATAACAGTTTATAGACCTTTTTATCAGAAAAACACCTTTTGGGCGGGAGTGGGTTTTGTTGGTGGGTTTTTGTTAGCTAAATAATACTTGAGTTTAGACAAAAAAAAATCTAACCACTCTTTGATGTAAGGTGGCTAAATTTAAAAAAAAATAAAAAAATCTCTTTACAGAGAAATGTTTTTTACTTGTACGCTTTGTAAACCAAAAGTGCGATACCTACTAACGCTAATGTGTTGTGTACGTTGTTACCGCCTAACCAATTTGATGATTTAATATCGAATAATCCATCCATAATATTTACTTTTAAATAATTAATTATTATTACTGAAAACAAAAATAAGAAAAAAAAATATTATATATTAGATTATTGCTTATATTACTTAAAAGCAACTTTATGAGAGAAGAAATTAATAAAATAAAAAGAGTAAAACACAAAAATAAAATATTAAGAAGCCTATATGATAGAAACTTAATAACTTCAAATGAAAAAATAGTAATTGCAAGTGGGTTTGAAAATGCTATTATTGGAGTGAGTGATACAATACCTAAAAAAATTGTTTATGATTATTGGGTTTGTTTAGATATTTTGCTTAAAGTAAAAGACTTATCTTTTGACGAAGCACAAGATTGGCTTGATGCTTTTTCCTTGTCTAATAACGAAAAAAGAGACGATGAAAGCGTATTGTTTATAAAAACTCTTAATCCAATATTAAATTATTAAATTTGCATTATGGCAACTTGGAAAGAAAAATATAATAAAAAATACGGTTTTGAAAAAGATAAATCACATTCGTTGAGTGATGTATCAAAAAAGACGGGTGTTTCAAAAAAAGGTATTCAACAAATATATAATAAGGGAATAGGTGCTTATAAAACAAATCCTCAATCAGTAAGACCAAACGTAACCTCAAAGGAACAATGGGCAATGGCTCGAGTTTATTCTGCTGTTTCGGGAGGTAAAGCAAGTAAGGTTGATGCTAAAGAACTTAAAATGCAAAAAGGCGGTCAAATACAAAACTTTGACAGAGCAGGATATTATAAAGACTATTATGAAAGGTTAAGTCCAACTGACTTTATTGTTGAAAGAGATGATTCAACTATTTTAATTGATATTAATAAAAGTGGTAAATTTCAAAGCGGTGGGCAGGTTCAATATGACTATGATTCTTATACCACATTTGATAACGAAAAATTAAGAAATGAAGCTGAGGGTGTTCAATATATATTAAATGGAGAGTATATACTTGTTGCTCGTTCTCTTTATATGCAAGACAAAGAACTTTTTAATTATTATAAATATCTACAAAGACTAAATATTACTTTAGAAGATTGTAACAAGTTTGCATTATCTCTAAACAAAGTATTTACAGATATGGTTTGCAATATAAAAGTTTCAAAAAAAACTGATGGAACAAGAAGTGTTGCAAGTTTTAAAATCAGACCTGCTAATAGTGATAATGAAAACAATTCTTATTGGGGTTTTGAAAAAATAGACGGGGAATTAAAAATGATTAATACTTCAACTGAAATGGTTTGTTGTAAAGGAACTTTTTTAGAAAGACTATCAAGAAAACCAATTCCTGCAAATGATTTAAAAAATTATTATAGTTTTCAAACTTTAATACACGAACTTGCACATTGTTTAGATTTTCAGTTTCAGTTTAAACAAGAGAAATTACCTGTTGTTGCACACAAAGAATACTTTTTAAATGCGTTATACAAGATAATAGAGGCTTGTAAAAATGGTAGTTTACCCCTTGCCAAAAACTTCGGGGTTAGAGCAAAAGGCTTAAAAAGAGCATCTAAACTCTTAAATGGCAAAATTTAATATTATTTCATAAAATAATTATTTGTAAAAAAAACAACAAAATTGTTTGCAAAGATAATTTTTTGTTGTAGATTTGTCTTGTAATCAAATGAGGGTTGCGAGAAACAAATGTGTAACTAAAATAAATAATTATGAATTTCTTAGAAAAATTAAAAGACAAAAGAGGTGTTGAATTTATTACTGACACTAATTCAAACGACAATTATGACTATGAAGTTGAATCTATGACTACAACCGATGGCTATGAGATATGGGTTGTCAAAGAGCGATATGAGGGAGTAGATATAAATGACAATGTTTTCTACTATGACAATGGAGCAATAGAGAAAGTACAAGAATTAATCATAGAGGAAGAAAATATTACTATTAAATTTTGGGATAGTGAAATCTATGATAATATTGATTGGGAAGATGTCGAAGATGAACTTGCTGATGAACTATGGGAGTTTAATGATGAAGATGAAATAAGCGAGGCTTGGGCAGAATTATACTTAGAGAGTATAATAGAGACCGAAAGAGAACAAGGTAGTGGAGAGGCTGATGAAGTGATGCGAAACGAGAGTTTTAATGCTTATACAGATAACCTATGCAAAGAGGGTTCTATAAGTGATGAATTTTACAATAATGTTTGTTTAAGTGATGAATATTTAGAAACTCTAAGCGTATAAAACAATAATCGGGGGTGTAAAAACCCCCTTAAATTTTTAATTATGGAAAATACCTTTAACGAAAATAATACATATTGGGCAAACAATGGTAAATATCAAGATTATCAAAATGAAATGTGGGAACTTATACCAAGTAACGGAGAAGTTAAGATAAAAGATAATAAAGACCTTGAAACCGCTCTTGAAAACCTTAGACAAATTAACAGATTGTATTATGACTTCTATAATAATGGTTGTTGTAATGTTGTAGATATTGAACGAGAAACCTGTCAAGAATGTAACGGTTCGGGTTGGGCAGATGATGATGATGATGATGATTTAGAAGAAGATTGTTACTACTGTAATGGAGATTGTTATGTAGACGGAGAAGCCTATATAACCGATTATTATGATGATTTTGTTCATAACTTAGAAAGATATACAGGTATGAAATTAGAGCCTGTATTAATAAAATGCGGAACAAGTTATGGTAGTTATAGTTTTCCAGACCAAGATTGCGAAATTTTAGAAAAAGTTGCAAATAAAGTAATGGAATTGAGTTGGAAAACATATCAAGAACACAAAAATAAATTAACCTTAACAAACTAAATATGTCATTAAATTATAACATAACACAAATAGACGATAAGTATTGTTGGAATAAAATTTCAAAAAAACAACTTCAAAAAGAAGAAAAGGAAAAAGCCGATAAACCAAATGTAATACCTATTTTCAGTATTCCAAGGACAGAAAGAAAAGATAGTAAACAACACGAAAATGGTGTATATGAAATGAATACAGAGCTTTATGTACTTATATTTCTATCTATGCAAATAGGAATAAATAAGTTTACAAAAAAGAATATTCATAAAGTATATAATAGAATTAATTTTATGGAACTTTTAAACGAAAATGGTTTTATGACAACAGGAAAGGGCAAAAACAAAGAAAGTGTACGCTTTACTTTAGAAATGCTTGAAAAATACATTGGACTTGAAACCAACGTATCTAATCTTACAAAAACGCAATTTATAAAAATGCAAACAAAACGATTTGATGTTTAATTTAATGCAGGGGGGTAACACCCCCTTTTTTTTATTTAATAGAATAATTATTATACTTTATAATAATCAATTCATTACAATTACTTGTTTATTTAAAAAACAATGAAAAACAATAAAAATACAATGAAATACAATGAACTACAATCTAACTTTATATTGTAAATTTAAGTATTTTAAATATTATTCTATACAATAAATTTTAATATTCACTTTAAAAGTTTATATTTGTGATATTTGTAAAATTTTTGTATGGCAACAGGTGGACTAACAAATGGTAAATCACACGCAGAGGGTGGTATTCCAATGACTGTAAAAGATACGGGTCAAAAAATTGAAGTTGAGGGTGGAGAAATCATTATCAACAAAAAAAGCGTAGCTGATACTAAAAAACATTCTTTTGACGGACAGCAATTAACCAAATGTGAAATTGCGAGTAAAATCAATGAAGATGACAATAACGGAGTTAAAATTGATTGTAATACCGTAGAGGGTAAAAAATATAAGCACGAAAAAGGAGGAAAATTACAAGGTCAAGAATTAGACGAGGTATTTGATGACTATTTTCGTAAAGGCGGTAAAACAAATATTGTAACTTTAAAAAACGGTTTAGGTTATGATAAAAATGAATTACCACAAATAAGAAGTAACGCAAAACCTTTATTTGCTAAATATCTTAATGATAAGTTTGATAAACAAATGACTTCAAAAGATAATGTTTTAGCTTCAACACTTCGACCCGTTCAAAACAAAATAAATTTACTTCAAATTGACAGAATTAAACAAGGGGGTGGTTTAAGAGCAGGTAAGCCAATAACTATTTCAAATGACGGTTATGTAATAGACGGACATCATCGTTGGTACTACGCTAAAGAAAATGGTCTGTATTTGCCTGTTTTAAAAATTGACTTACCCGCAAAAGCAGTAATCTACGAAAGTTTTAATTCGGGTTTTGCTGAAAAAGAAAATATAAATTCAATAAGAGGTTTAGCAGAGGGTGGGAAAATAAGTAAAGAATATTCCACAAAAGAAATACCATTATCCTTATATAAATCATTTTTTCAAGATACTGATGGCGATGGTGTGCCTAATGTTGATGATGTTGCACCTTTTCAAGCGACAGATAAAACAAGATTAGAAGAAGTATCTCTAAGTGAAGAAATGAGAACAATCATTAATTACAGAAATGACTTTGAAAATATAAGAAAAGATGTTGTAGAAGATTTAGACGAGATTATTGAAGAATGTGATGCAAAAGGCGATTGTGGTATTTTATCAAGAACTAAAACACCTTATTCTATTGTTAATAAACTTAGAAGAAGAAGCCTTACTGATGTAAAAGATTTAGATAAACTTGAATCTAAAGCTAAAGCTAAAATCAAAGATAAAGATTTAACAGGTATTGATTTATACAAAGGCTTGACTGACGTTGTAGGAACAATGGTTGTTGCTCCCGATAAAAAAAATGCTGATAAAGTAAAAGAAGCTATCAATAGTGGTAGATTGGGCAAAGTTTTAGAGTTTGAAGATTTTTATGCCGAACCGAACAATGGATATAGAGCCTATCATTTTTTAATTGCTGTTGAAAAAGATAATAAGGTATTTCCTATTGAAGTTCAAGTTAAAACCAAAAGAGTAAAAATATTAGGAGATTTTGCACACACTTTATATAAAACAGGTAATTTAAACGGTAATGCTTTCAACGAACTAAATGAACTTGCTTTGAAAGGCGATATGGGAGATATTGAAGCACAAAAAGAATTTGATGAAATAGTAAGTAATCAACAAAAAGTAATAAGTATGATTTCTAAAAAATCTATGGCTAAAGGTGGATTAACAGACAAAAGAAGAAAAGCTAAAGACCTTTTAAAAAAGTATCAAACTTTTGCTAAAGGTGGTAATTTAGATTTAGATGAGTATTACTCTAAAATGGTAGATAAATTAGGTAAAGAGGCTACGTTCATAAGAATTTTAAAAGACAGTCAATTTGACAAAGCAAGAATTGAAAATGAGTATAGATATTCAAAAAATGGCAAATATATGACTGCATCTGTTTCTGACGAACAAGTTGTTTTTTATGGAATGGTTAATGAAACTTTTACAAGTCCTAAAAAGTTAGCAGAGTATTTAGACAAAAATCAGATTTTCGCAAAAGGTGGTTATGTTGTTGAAGATGGCAAAGTAATGCTTGATGGTAATAAAATTGGAAGTTATCAATTTGATAGAGATAGCGATAGCTTTTGGATATATGATGGTGTAAAAGATAGAAATTTTGAAGAAAAAGAAGATATAATCGACTATTTTGAAAATAGAAATTTTGCTAAAGGTGGGGAGGTAGATGGAGATATTTCAGCATATAAACATTTAATAGAAGATATTGCAGACGAAGTTAAGATTTCAACCCCTAATGGGAAAGTATATACAACAACAGATGTGGTAGATGAAAATATGTATAAAGTTATTGACTGGACAGATTACGGAAAGAGAAAAACCTCTTATCTAAAGAAAGGAACAAAAGTTATGGTTCTTGCAAATGTATTACAATCGGACAATAGAAAAAGTGTAAACCGATTTAAAAAACAAATGGAAAAAGGTGGTATCATAATTAGACCGAAAAATGCAAGTAGATATGAAATAGAGGAATTAGAAAATTATTTAGAGAACGAAAGTTGGGGAGTAAAAAAAGAAGATGATGATGGCTCTTATATGCCTAAAATGATTATATCTACCGAAAATGTTTCAAAATATGAAATAGAGGAATTAGAAAATTATTTAGAAAACAAGAGTTGGGATTGGAAAAACTCTTACGCTAAAGGTGGAATGGTAAGTAAAAACGATGAGCAATTATTTATTAAACACGCTCAAAACTACTTAAAAGATTTTTACGATGATGAGCGTGGAGCTAATTATAGAATAGAGCAAAGCTATTTGCCGAACTTAAAAAAGTTAGATGATAAAACCTATCAAGTTGAATACGATGGTTCAGCAGGTACACTTTTTAGACAAGAATTTAAACTAACTAAAAAATCTTTAAAAGACGTAAGGACTTTTGAGAAAAACTTATTAGATGAAACCCCTAAATGGGAAAAGTTTGCTTATGAAGATGGTGGGTTATTGCTAACTGATATGCAATACCTTGTTAGAAGCTATGAGCAAGGCGGTATGATAACAGGAAACCCTATTGAGAAACTTATACCATACGGACAATTACAGTCTTTAAAAGAGGGCGAGAAAGAAATTGAGCAGGGTTTAAGAGACGAGCCTTTATTTTTAGATGACTTAAATCAATCTTATAAGTTAGTGCCACCAATTTATACACAAGATGGCAAAGGAATGAACGCAGTAGCATATTTTCATTATTTTTATGGAGGTAGCGATTGGTACATAACAGAATATGATAAAGAAACTAACGAGGGTTATGGTTATGCTATTTTAAACGGAGATACACAAATGTCCGAAATGGGATATATTGATTTAGCAGGACTTACTGAAAAAAGAAGTGGTTTTCAACAAATTAACATTGACCAATATTTTAAGCCACAAACATTAAATCAAATATTTCAAAGAGATTACCCCGAATTAGTTAGAGGCGAAGTTGAAATTTATGAACCTGTAAAAGAGGTTGAAGTTATTGAAACAACTGACTATCTTAATATGAATTTCAAAAATGCTTACGAAAGAAATTTAGTAATTAGAAAGCTAATTGATGAAAAAGGGGATAATCAAAATAATTACTCAATAGACGAAAAAGAGTTTATTCAGCTATATAGTGGAATGGGGGGTCTCGAAAAATTTGGAGCAACCGAGGGTTTACTTTATGAATACTATACTCCTAAAGATATTGTTCAGAAAATGTGGGGTCTGGCTTTTAAACATAAATTAGGTACTCAAATAATAGAAACTTGTTTAGAACCAAGTGTTGCAACAGGTAATTTTGTTGGTTATGCACCCAAAGATGTAAAAATGATTGGATATGATATTGACAAATATGCTTACAGTATTTGTAATATATTATATGGTAATGATAAAAACGATTTTTATAATATGTCGTTTGAAAAACTTTTTATTAATAATAGAAATAAGTCGGTAAAAGATAAAGTTGAACCTTTTTGTGATTTAGTAATTGGTAATCCTCCTTACGGTAAATATAGTGGTTTATATGCAGGAATGGGAGAAAAAAAATATACTGAAGCAAATGATTATATAGATTATTTTATATTTAGAAGTTTAGATTTATTAAAAAGTGGAGGTTTATTAGTATTTATTATAGGTAAACTTACACAGCTTGGAGGTCAAAGATTTACAGACCAAATAAGTAAAAACCCTAATAAATGTCAAATGGCTATAAGACAAAAATCAAACTTAGTTGATGCTTATAGATTGCCTGTTGGTGTTTTTGATACAACACAGGTAGAAAGTGAAATAATTGTTTTGAGAAAAAAATAAACAATATGATTAATAGTGGCAGAGAGTGGGATTGGATGGATAAAAAAAATAATAATATGAACTCAATAGAAAAAAAAGAAAATCTAATACAAAACGTAAAAAATGTTCTTGCAAAGTATTTAAAATATTGTAATGAAAAAAGAACCCCGTATGTATGTCAATTAAAATCTACACCCGAGGGTTACAAAAAAGTAGAAGATTTTGTTTTAAGAGTAACAATTAAAGGAGGTAATAAGGTCGGTTTTGCAATTATGGAAATGGAAAGACAACTTAACCCAAACTATATAGTAGATTAATATGAATACAATTATAAATACAAGTTGGAAAAGAGCTAATAGCGGAGAGCAAGTAGACTTTGACGGTCAAATTGATTATTTTGAAAGGTATGATTTATTACCTCAAAATGTTTACGATATAATAATCAATATTGAGGAACTTGACGATTATGGGCAAACACAAAAGTTGCTAAACTCTGTTGAAAAACAGGGGTGGACTTTTGATTTTTACTTAGATAATATGCCTTATGGTTTAAGACCTATTGGAACTACTTACAATGAATTTAAGGATGGAGGTGTTATAGAAACTGAAAGTGATAATTGGGATAATTTCTATGAAAACAACCCCGAAAAGGTTTTGGGAGAATATGTAGACACTAAATCAAAGTTTGGTAAAAAAGTAAAAGTACTCAAAGGAGAAAAAGATATTTTAGAACTTATAGAAACTCCCGATTATAGAATAGATATAGCAAATGATTTTGGTTTGAGCGAAAGTTCTGAACAAGTTACAGCTAATACAATAGCATACGATGAACTGCTAACTACAATCGCTAATCTTGATGAGGATATTAAAGACCTTTCTAATGTTGAACAGGCAGAAATAGACGGAACTCTTGATAGTACCCTTTTTACTTTTGATGAAGTAGACGAAACTTATAATAAGGGAATTACTGATATTGAAAAATGTGCTTTTGTTTTTTACTTAGAAAAAAAGATTGGTAAAGCCATAAAAGGTGGGTTTCTAAAATACAAAGGTAAATTCAGTTTAAAACAAATGATGAACAAAGGAGAGCTTATGTTCGACTTTGATACATTTGAATTTCAACCTAAATTCTTATTTTTAAGTGGTAATATTTCAAAAAAATATGATAAGCTACAAAGAGATAAAGAAAAATATATTTCAGAATATGGTAAAACTGCATTTGATTTAGCAGACAGCTCATTAAATAAAATTTACTCAGATGTAAAAAGCAAATATTTAACGCTTGACAACCCCGAAGAAAAGTTAAGACTTAAAATATTATTAAGCAGTAAATTCGCTAAAACAACAAAAGTAAGCGGATATAAAACATTTGAAAGCTATTCTAATAAACAGAAATATAAAGATGTATCAAAAGGAGATATAAACGCTTATGGTAGTTTCGACCAATACGGAAATTTAAAAAAAATTGATTATGGAAGAACTGATGTAAGATATAATCAAAGACATACTTTTAACTCATTAACATTATCAGATGCTTTTTTACTTTGGCTTAGAGATGCAGGAGACCCAAATACAGCAAAGGAAAGAGGTATTATTTTCAGAAATGGTATGTCTGCTCAACAAATTATTGCAATTTATTACCGTCAAAGGAGTAGACCAAAAGATATGGATAAAGAGGTTTGGACACGAACCCAAGGATATGCCAAGGAAAATGGAGATAGACTTTTTTCACAATTTTTAGCTGATAATTTATCAACAGAGGATAGAAGAAGAATAGAGATAGAATGGAATACAAAATATAATTCAACGGTTGAATATGATACTTCAAAAGTGCCGATTGGTTTTAGATTTACTAAATATTTTGGCGAGGGAGTATTAAATGATATAAGACCCGAAAAAAGACAAGCTATTGCTTATTGGATAATGAGAGGTAGTTGTTTATTTGCTTATGGTGTAGGTATTGGTAAAACTTGGTGTAGTATTTTTACTATTGCACAAGCTATGGAATTAGGTTTAACTAAACGACCACTTATTATTGTACCGAAACAAGTTTATCCACAATTTAGTAAAGAAATTACATCTATTTTAGGAAATCAATATGGTGTTAATACTTTGTTTAATCTTTCACTTAATAAAGATAAAAAAACAAAAATTACATATTTAGATAAGGGTTCAAATATAAAAGATAACACAATATCTATTTGTACTTATGATGCTCTCTCTAATTTAGGCTTTAGCGATAATTTCAATATGGAGTTTTACCAACGTATAAGCTCAATACTTTCTGAAGATAATGGCAATCTTTCAGCAAGGCAAAAAGAAAAACAAGACGAAAAATTTATGTCAATGATAGGTTCTGCTAAAGAGGGTGGAGTTGTTGAAATTGACAGTCCAAATGTAGGTTTTGATTTTGTTGCAGTCGATGAGGCTCATAACTTTAAAAAATTATTTACAACTGTAAAAGGCGAGGCTAAAGGAGACCAAGGAGATAGCGATAGAGTTAAAAGAGAAAAACACCCATATTCTATAAGTGGAGGGATTCAATCAAAAATGGCTATAAAGTTATTTTTCATAACTCAATATATACAATCAAAGGTTAAAACAGGAAATTGTTTGCTTTTGACTGCTACACCATTTACAAATAGTCCTTTAGAAATATATTCAATGTTGTCTTTTATAAACTATAATAAGTTACGAGAGGGTGGCTTTAGTTCATTAAAAGAATTTTTTGATACGTTTGCTGATATGCAAACTCAACTAACAATTAATACTCAATTACAACCAATAAGGAAACAAGTATTTGTTGGCTTTAATAATGTCGTTGCTATGCAAAATGTCATACGAAATATGATAGATAAAAAAAGCAGGGAAGATGAAGATAATTTAGTTGAAAGACCAAACAAAATTGTTTTACCATTTAATAATGTTATGAAAAATGGTATTAACTATTCTGTATCTCCAAAGAATAAAATATCTACTACATTAAGTATGACAGATAAACAAATTGAATTATCTGACCGTCTTAAAGATTATGCAAAAGGTAAAGATTCCTTGGGAGCAGGTATTGATTTTGAAGATTTATGTTTAGGTGTTAATACAAATAATACAAAGTATGGAAAGTTAAGGTCAAAAATAGATAAAATGGATGCTGATGCTAAAAAAGACGAAGCAGACCAAACTTTAAATCAAAGTAAGTTAGAAAAAGATGCACCTAACGAATCAGCAGGTGTAAGAGCGTTACAATGTCTTACATATTTTAGACAATTAGCTTTAAACCCTTATTTATACGCTTGTAGTGGCTATACAACAGACCCTACATATAAAGACTTTGTTGAGGCTTCTCCTAAAATGCTTTATACTTTTGAATGTATTAAATCAGTTATAACATTTGAAAAAGAAAATAATTTAATCATTAGCGGTCAAGTTATTTATATGGATTTTGGTACTGATGCTTTTCCTTTATTAGTAGAATATGCTCAAAAAGAATTAGGCTATGCAGAGAATGAGGTTGGATATATAACGGGAACTGAAAGTAGAATTGGTAATAAAAAACAAAAAGATAAGTCAGATGTTCAAGATGCTTTTTTAGGCAGAAAGTTTGATGATGAATTAGAAGAATATGTAAATATACCCGATAAGGAAAGATGTAAGCTAATAATTGGTAGTAGCTCAATAAGAGAGGGAATGAATTTACAGTTTTATGCTTCTACTCTTTATAATCTTTATATTGATTTTAACCCTACCGATAACACACAATTAGAGGGTCGTATTTGGAGACAAGGTAATAGATTTGAAAATGTTAGAATAGTTGTTCCACTTATGGAAAACTCTATGGATATTTTTATGTTCCAAAAATTAGAGGAAAAAACTGAAAGAATTAATCAAATTTGGAATTATGACGGTCAAACAAATGAATTAAATACGGAAGATTTTAACCCGTCAGAGCTAAAGTATGAATTAATAACAGACCCTCTAACACTTGCTAAATTAGAAGTTGATGATAAGGTAAAAGAACTTGATGATAAAATTTCTGATAATCAATTACAGAAAAATAGTTTAAACAATTTCGTTGCAACCTATGATAAGGTTAAAGATTATAATAGAAATTTTAGGTTAGGCAGGGAATATACAATGGATAGTAATATTCCTTTTCAGCAATATTTATATCTGCAAACATTTAGACCCGATTTAGTTCCGCTACCATTCTTGACTAAAGAAGCATTTGCAAATACTCTATCATACGATAAATATGATACTGCCACAAGGGGAGAAATAAATTCTGCTGTAATAGGTAAGGGAGATATGGGAGACCATTTAGAAGATAAAGGTTTGAGTTTAGAGCCAATGTCGAATCGTGAACGAGAACTTTACTTAAATTATTCAATAGAGGAACTAATAGAAAAAATTGTAGAATTTCATAGAGATAAAAAATTCAGTTATCCTCCAAATTTTAAAATAGATGCACAAATTAAACAGGGAGATAAAATAATTTATGAAAGTAAAAGAGGAAAAAAAGAGGGAGTAGTTGATAGTGTTAATACTGACAACACATTTGATATTGTAGTAGATAAAAATATAATAGAGGACATACAGAAAAATAAATTATCTCTTGTCGAAAGTAAAGAAATTGATTTAGAGCCATTTAATCCTTTTACACAAGATAAAAGCAAGTTATATGAATTATCCAAATATCAAGATATAAGTTCTGAAAATTATGATAAATCATTTTACGGGGATGGTTACGATATGCAGAGATATGAAAATACTTTAGAAGATTATAGTAATAAGTTAGGTTTTAATTCAAGGTATAATGATATACCAAGTTTAATGGATTATACCGAAAAATTGAAATTAGCGGGTATTGATAATTTCCAAGCATTTAGAGATACTATTAATTATGGAGGTTATAATAAATTTTGGGATGCAGAAATGCCACTATCATTTAAAAAGATTAAAACATTTGAAAAAAATAATCTTAAACCTTTAGGCATAAATAATTTAGAAGAATTAAACGCTAAAATAAAAGAATACACAGATACTATCGCTGACTTAGAAGTTCAATCAAAGGCTTTAAATAATGAGGAAAATTTGCAAGAATCTGCAAACCTAATTAAAGAAAGAATAGATAACGAGAAAAAAGCAGGTATAAGAAAGCCATCGACTTATTTACAAAGAGCTATGGAGTTTCAAAGTGTAAATTCTGATTATTTTGGTAATGAATATTTATTAAGATTGTCTCAAAAAGAATTACTTAAAAAAGTTGAAACAATAACTGCTTTAAGAGAAACACCGACTTATAAAGATTTAGATAAACAAGAAAGATTACAGTTTGAAAAAAGATTTAAGAAAAAGAAATCTAAACCAAAGACTTTATCTAAACCAAAATTACCTGCAAAATCTGAAAAGTCAAAATCTGAGTTATTAGATACAAGAATTAAGGCTTTATCGAGGCTTTTAAAATTTGCACCTAAAGATAAGCAGTTAAAAATGAGATTAAAAGCAATAAAAAGATTAAAACAATTTTCAGTTTAATTTTTTTAAAATTAGATATTAAAAATAAACAAAGTATAAATAAAAAATTATGGCAACATTAAGTAAAGAGGACATAGAGTTATTTAATTTTATAATTAATGACCCAGAAAGTGGAGAAGCAGAAAAAAAGATAGCTAAAGAAGTGTTAGCAAAAAACACACCCACAAAAGAAATACCGACAAGAGTACAATCATCTGCAAAAAAACCTGCAACTAAAGAAGCAACGTCAAAAAAGCCAAGCGATATGACTATGACTGATTTAGAAAAGAAAAAAAAGGCTTTGCTTAAAAAGGTAGGAAAAACTGAAGAAGAATGTGAGAAAATTATTTCTCAATATCGAGCTTTAAAGTCTGAAAAGAAAACACAGGTAAAAAAAGAAACTGCTCGAAAGGTAGTTGCAAAAAAAAGAACAACAAAACTTAAAAAAGAGGGTAAAACTATACAAGGTACAACAGAAAAAAATGTTGAAGCTACATTAGATACTGCCTCTAAAAAAGTTGTTCAAAAAATTGATAAAGAAGTTGATAAAATAGAAAAAACTTCAAAAACAGAAAAACAAGTTAAAAAGAAAATTAGCTCACTTGTTACACAGGCTGTAAGGTCAAATAAGAAACTTTTAAGCGATACAGCCAAGGAATTAGCAAAGGTTAGTAAAAGCAACGCTAAACAGTACCTTATGTCTCTTAAAAAAGAAATAGATACTTTATTATCTAAATATGCTGACGGTGGAACTTTACCAACACCATTTGGTCAAGCAGGTCTTGTAGGAGAAACAGGAACTCTAAATGAAGTCGATTTATTTGCTATGGGTGGAACTTTGCCACAAGGAGTACATCAATACTATGCTCAAACATATAACCCTGCTTATCCAACACCATACGGGTACGCTAAAGGCGGTAACGTAGAGGATGGAAAAGTTTATGAATTAAAGGCTTATTTTGTTGATGTTGAAAAAGATAGTTATGATGAGGGAGTGCTTGATAGCGTACAAAATTGGCATAGTGGAGATATGGGCAATTATGAATTGAAAAAGTTTAATTCAAAACAAGATTTATATAACCAATTAAGTAGAATTATATATAGAGATACCGACAAATATCCAAAAAAAGAATTTTATGGAATGGATGAAGATAGTGATGGTAATGTTACATTAACCTATGATACTATGTGTGCCTATAAAAATGATGTTTACGTTGAACCATCTGACTTAGAAGTTAGTTTATGGAAACAAGGAGAAATGGAGCTATTTAATGTTAGACACTTTTTTGTCGTAGATGTTTATAAAAAAGAGAGGTTAGAATTTGCTAAAGGTGGTATGACAACAAGCGAAAAACACGCTAACATAATTTCAGACTTAGAAAAGATTCAGAGCGAGGTAACAGATAGACCGCCTTATGTATTTGAAAGACAGGGTCAATTATTTGTATCATCAGAGGAGGGAGACGAATTTTCTGATTACTATGGAGAATATTATGAGCCAATGTATATAGATGAAAGATTAGAAACTATTGCCGAAAAAAATGGTGGCTATTGGGATTGGGAAAATGCAGGTTCAATAGTCTTTGTTGATGATAGTTTTGCTAAAGGTGGTTCTGTTAAATCTTCTGAAAAATATGGCTCTGATTATAAGCTAAACGGAAAAGAAGTTTATCAAAGACCTATGGGTGGCGATGATGATGAATGGAGTTTGGTAGATTTCGATAGAGCGTTTAGCAATTCAGAAAGAACTGCTTTTGACAAGGAAATGAAAAGCCTTTTTGGTATTTCATATAAAAACAAGCGTAATTTTATTCACGCTAAAGGTGGTAAAACACAAGGTTATAATGATAGATTAGATGAAAGTTTAGGTAACAGAAATAGCGTTGAGCCTATTATGAAACAGTCTTTTAAAGACCGCAGGAATGAATCCGAAGCTATGGAGAAAAAAGGCGGTAAAAGAAAGTATGCCTCTGTAAAAACTATGGATAAAGGTTCTCGTAAAAAACGTAAAACACCAATGACCTTGGCTAAAGAGATTAGAAAAGAGGGGGAGAAGTGGCAAGATGCAGTTAAAAGAGCATCTGCTATGTTGAAGAAGAAGTAATCTCTGAATGAGTAAATTAAAAAGAGTAAAAAAAATTGCTTTAACAGTAGTTAGTGTTTTAACTATTGGAGTAAGTGGTACTGTTTTAGTTAAATACGGTGTTCCTTATATAAAACAAAAATTAAAAAAAAGAAAAGATAATAAAGAAAAAACAAATAATGATACTAAATAATTATTTTACAAAATAATTCATTAGATTTGTTAGAATTAATTAATTTATAAAAAATGAATATACAAGACACAATTACCGAACTTGGTTTAGACAGAGAAACTTTACCAAGAATTTTATCACAAAGAGTAGCAACAGTTGAAGATTTAGTTTCAAAAGTAGTATTAGCAGAAAAAGAAGTTGCCGAAGAATCAACAGACGAAAGTCAAGCTAAGTTAGAAGAAGTTAAAACTTATACAGATGAGTATTTTAAAGATGCAGTAGAACAATTAAAAAGCTACAAAAATAAATTAGACAAAAAAGCAGAGGCAGAAAAAGAGGCTAAAGCTAAAGAGGAAGCTAAAGTAAAAGAAGAAGAAATTGAAGTTCTGGAAGCTAAACCCGTAGTTGAAGAAAAAAAATCAAGTAATATGGGTGGTTTGCTTATAGGTGGAGTTCTTTTAATAGCAACACTTGGAGCAGTAAACATATTAAGAAAAAGATAGTTTGAAGAAAATATTATTAGCAAGTTTATTTTTAGGTGGGGGTTACTATTTTATAAAAAAGATATTACCTAATCTAAAATCTAATAATAAAGAATTTGAAGTTGATACCAAAGATTATGAAGATGAACTTGCTGAAAATGAAAGACGTAGGTTAAAAGATTATAATAGAGAAATTGAAGCGGGGTTTAGATTAGAGGATGGTTCTTTTAATAAAAATTGGTGGTTAAATACCAATATAAAATTTGATAAGGATAAGTTTTTAGAAATGTATTCCTAATTACGGATAATTAAGATGGTAAAAAAAGTTATTATAACGGGGGTTTTTATAGGTGGTGGAATTTATCTGCTTAAAAAACTATTGCCAATGTTTAAAACAAACTCATCTACATTAGAAGTAGAAACAAAAGATTATGAAGTTAAAGAATATATAGCACCAAAAGTAACATATACGGGTGGCTTTGGTAATTCATCAAATTGGGAAAGACCCGATGATAGGAGATTTAGTGGTTTCACACGAAAAAGTAAATCAGCCAAAGAGTTTTTATACTTAAATATGATATAATGATAAAGAAAGTATTAATTGGAGGAATATTTTTAGTAGGTGGGTATTATTTAATAAAGAAATTATTACCAACCAATACATCATCTGAATACGATGTAGACTTGAAAGAATACGATGTAAAGGAGTTTAATATAAATAAAGGGGGTCAAAAACCACCTATATCAATAAATAGGAATAAATCTATCGACCAAGTTAGGGATAGGCAATATTACGGGGAAAGTATGGGTAGCCAACAAGAAATAGGAAGTGAATCTCCTATCGGAATGGGATATGTTTATGGCAACAGTAGAAAAATATATTTATGATTAAAAAAGTATTAATAGCGGGTTTATTTTTGGGGGGTGGTTATCTATTTATAAAAAAGATACTGCCACAATTTGTTGATAAAAGCAAGTCTTTTGATGTTGATACAATTTCTATTGAAGATAGAATAGCTGAGGAGGAAAGAAAACAAAGAGAGGTAGCAAAGAAAGTTAAAGAACAACTGATAAAGAAGTTTGGAACAACTGACCCTAAAGCACTAAATCGTATTCAAACTTACTATGGTACGGGAGTAGATTTTGATAATTTAACACCCGAACAAATAGAAAGTATAAGAAGTACTATTGGTTCAAATATGTCGAAATTTTTTCCAAATGGATTAACTTATGACCCCAATAATTTAAGTAGTTTCAAGGGTTTTGGAAATGTAACTTTAAGTTCAATGTTTGGTTAATGGCTTATAGTATAAAAACATATACAAAAAATCAAGCTAAGAAAATTGGTGTTACTGTCAAGTCAAGCAAGACAAAAGGTAAAAAGATTGATGTATTTAAAAAAGGAATTAAAGTTGCAAGTGTAGGTGCAATAGGATATAAAGATTATCCAACTTATATGGAACTTGAACGAAAAGGCAAAGTAGCAAAAGGTACAGCATCAAAAAGAAGAAAATTATACAAGATAAGACACAAAAAAGATAGGAGCGTTAGAAACAGTAATGGATATTACGCAGATAAGTTATTATGGTAAGAATTACAACACAAGTGCCTACAATTTTAAGTGATTGGGCAAGTAGTATTAGAGCAAACAATTCAAGCGAAATGGTTAATTTTTATAGCCAAAACGCTATTTTAGTTGGTACTTATAGCCAACCACTTGAGGTTGGTTTAAAACAAATTAGAGATTACTTTGATATGTTTTTAGACAGGAAAAGTATAAGTTGTGAAATATTAGATAATGTAAATCAAGAATTAGATTGTTGTATAATTTCAAGCGGAGTTTATGAATTTCGTGTTGATGGAAAAAAAGTTATTGCGAGATACTCTTATGTTTTTAAAAAAATTAATAATCGAATGAGAATAGTAAATCATCATTCATCTGAACTTGTTAAGGTATGAAAAAAATAAATTGGATTAATAGTTGGAAAAGTAATGCAAAGAAAAATAAGTGGTCTTTATGTTTAAGACTATGGAAAGTAACATTGTTTGAAGTTTCGTTGCAAGAAAAAAAATTAAGACTAATAGTTTTTAATTGTGGGTTAGAGGTATGAGAGATAGAGATATTGTAGAACTTGTTACATTTGCAATTTTTTCAACAGAAGCGTATGCTCATTACTTAGTTGCTAAAAATGAGGGTAATGAAAAATTTAAGTTTTATACTCCAAATTTAGATACAACTATAAAAAACATAGCAGTCGTTGGAGCGTTTTCATTGTTAAATGGAATAGTAGTAGAAAGAGTAAAAAAATTATTATAATGACAGAGCCAAAAGAGGAAAAAGAGGAAAAAAAAGTAAATGGAGTACATCCTAACCTATACAAGACATTTCTTGTGTTAGCGATGATTTCTTTTAGTTTAGGAGCGTTAGTAAATTACTATACCTTAAAAAAGATAACAAAAAAATGAAAGTAAGCGGTATTATTTCTGACAGTTATGGCTACTCCGATGGTGCAAGTGTTGTTCTATACAGAAATGGAGAAATTACAACTTTGGGAGTATCATCTAATCAAGATGGATATTTTGAAATAGATAACGATGATATAAAACCAAATGATGAATTTCATATAAGTTTTGTTGGTTTAAAAACTCAAATAAAAAAAGCATCTGAATTACAAGATGCACAGATTTATTTAGAAGATAATATTGAACAGTTAGATGAAGTTGTAATAACCGCAAGTATTGGTAAAAAACCAAAAATACCTACATTTACACCAAAAAAATGGAAAGAAAAATGGTACACAAGTGCAAGTTTTTTATTACCTGCTTTAGCTGTTGTAACAACGGGTACAATAATATATATAATTAAAAAAACAAGATAATGGAGGATAATACAGTAGTACCTGCTCCCGCTTCAACACCAACCGTAGAAGCAACACCAAGCGTAGAAGCAACAACAATGGCTACGGGAGGTGTAACTGATAGCACACAAAAATTAGGTTGGGTTGCAATTATGATGTTAGGACTTACAAGTGCATCTTTGATATATTCTATATTTTATTATAGAAGAAGATTAGAATCATTAAAAAAAGGAGATAGCAAAATTGTTATGCAATTACAATCTGATATGAAAGAAATGAAAGATAAAATAGATAAATTAACAGGCAATAGACAAAGGAATGGAAGATTGGCTTAACAAAGTTACATACGGTAATTTATCAGATTATCATTTAGAATTATTAAAGAGAAATTGTATTGCAGACGAAGTGATACCTATATTAGACAAAAATTTCGGCAAAGAGTTACAGTTTCCTTTAAATAATTCGGAAACAGTCAAACAAGAACTTAATGAAATGGTTGAAAAAGTTAATTCTATATTTGATGAAAGTAATTCAGAGCATTTCGCAAGATATAAGAGATATGATAGAAATTTAATGCAAAGTATATTATCTGCGTTTACAGTTAAAGGAATAGACGTTAAAGAACTTGCAACAAGTGTAAATGATGATATTTCTCCTACAATTATAAAATTAAAGCAAAAATACCAAAGACCAAGACCATATCAATTAGCACAATATTATAAACTTAAATTGTTTCCATACGATACATTTTCGGGTCATAGTCCCTCTTATCCAAGCGGTCATACAATTCAAGCGTATGTAATTTTAAATATCATTGGCAATAAACACCCACAAGCCTATGGTTTTTGCAAACAATTTATAACAGATATTGCAGATAGTAGAGTTTATTTAGGACTTCATTATCCAAGTGATAACGATGTTTCTTATTTAATAGGTCAAGAAATATTAAAACTTAAATCAATAACAGATAAATATAAAATATGAAATCACAAGAAACACCAAAAGACACACAAAAAGAATTAGGCAAAGTAATAGACATAAACGCAAAAAAAAAGGTAGAGACTAAAAAACCTCAACTAACTGCTGACGGTCAAATCGTACAGCCTTATATCACATTAAATATAGTTCCTGTCGCTAAACCACGAATGACACAAAGCGACAAATGGAAAAAAAGACCCGCAACTGACAAATATTGGTTATTCAAAAAAGAGTTAAAAATACTTTGCCATCTATGTAGGTGGACACCAAGAGATGACTTAGATGTGAAGTTTGTTATTCCTATGCCTACTTCTTGGAGTGAAAAGAAAAGAGTTAAAATGGATGGGCAACCACATCAGCAAAGACCAGACTTAGACAATCTTGTAAAAGGGTTTAAAGATGCTCTTTTAGAGGAAGATTCTCACGTTCATACATATAACAATATGAGTAAAGTTTGGGGAAGAAATGGAGCTATAATTCTTAAAAGATAATTTTTATTTTAAAAAATAATAACTTAAATTTGGGAATGGGCAAGACACACAAAAATATCAATAAAGGTATTACCATTGTATTTGAAGAAATTTATAAAACAATATCAGCAGTAGGGGAAAGAGGGTTTATACAAATGCTCATCGAATTAAGAGAGGATAATCATTTAACATATCAAAATGATACTGCTAAAACAATTATAAAAATTGTTGCAAAGGAATTTGAATTATCAGTTAAGGAGTTACTTTATGGTTCGTCAAGATACAATGACAAGACCCACGCACTTGGTATTATTACTCACATTCTTATTAATAACTATGATTTTACATTAAAAGATGTATCATTTGTCTTAAACAAGAACAACACAAATCTATCGAGGTATAAAAAAGATGTAGAAAACTACGACCCAAATCATCCTTTAGACTTAGAAAGAATAGAAAAATTTGAAAGCGTAACACATCAATTAAAATTATTAAAACAACTCAATGAGCAAAGCACAAGAAACTAATAAAGAAGAAATGGAGCAAAACGATAAACAAGATGTTTCATTTGAAAATAATCAAGAATTTTATTCGGGTTTTAGTCCATTAGACGAACCTGTAACTGAAAGAGCATACACAAAAGGTAATGTAGATACTCAAGGTTTAGAAGCGGAATTAGAAGAACCAACTTTTGAAGCACCTAATTTTTCTGATTTTGACCAAGAAGAAAAAGAACCCTCTACATTTAATCCTGCAATGGATAATTTAGATAAAAAAGAGCAAATGTATGCTACCGAACAAATGGTAGATACTGTCTTAGATGTCTATGGTAAAGCACACTTATTAGCAAATAGAGTAACAAAAATCAAAGAGGAAAAAGTCGCACAGGCTATGGAGAATGGAGAAATTGACCCATCTCTACAAGTTCCTATTGATGATATGGGAAACTCTTTAGGTTTAATGGAGTATGTTCAAGAATACAACGCACAGTTAAGTGATGCAATTAAATTAGAGGATGACTTTGTTGAAAAGGTCAGACCCGCTATGGTTAGAGTGTTTCAAAAGAAAGGTCTTGCTATGACTGACGAGCAGTTTTTAGGAGTTGCTTTTGGTACTGATATACTTACTAAAGGTGCGATGATATTTCAACTTGTAAAGCAAAACAATAAACTATTTACTATGTGGAAAGAGCAATCTAATTTTGTTCCAAAAACTAAACCAACTCCACAAGCTACAAGTACCACACCACCGCCTCCACCAAGCGATGCACCAACACCTCAACCAACACCAACACCAACACCTCAACCAACATTTACTGAACCCGATGAATTTACTGCTGAATCTATGGTAGGAGATATGGTAGGTATGAAAGAAAATGCTACGTTTAGTGATACAAGCCAAGCAGATGGTATGCCACAATTTGGAGACCCGTCTATTCTTGCAAAATTAAATGAGTTATCAAAAACAAACAAAGTTGAAGAAGTAATAGATATTACTCCAAGTGAAGATGCACCTAAAAAAAGAAAAAGAGGTCGCCCTAAAAAGAAAAAATAATTATGTTTTCAGAATCTGATGATACATTTACATTTTTATTATTTATAAGAACTTTTAGTTTTAGTAATAGAAATACAACGACAGAGGAAACTTTAAGTTTTAATAATACAGACTTTATAGGAGACGACTTAATAATAAATTACACAAACACATAGAAATATGAGAGAACCAAAATTAGGTGTAGCAGTAGGAAAAAAAGGTGTTGGAAAAACATACATAACAACACAAATGATTAACTCTTATGTCAAGGGCAATCCAAGTAAAGGAGTTAAGCCAAGACGAGCATTAGTTTTAGATGTAAATGACGAGTTTGTAAATTACAAAGCACTAAGAATAAAAGATGTAAAAAAGTTTTCTGCCCATCCAACTATTGAAGCAAGAAGAATAAGACCATTTAATGATGATGGTGTTAGAATGACCTTAAAGGAAATTCAAGATGCTTTATTTACAATCTTATCAGATTATAGGGGTGGGTTATTACTTATAGAAGATATTAATAGATATATTTCAGACCACTTACCAAATGACCTTGTAGGTGCAATATGCACTAACCGACACACAGATACCGATATAATAATGCACTTTCAATCCATTGGTAGGGTAACATCAAAAATATGGCAAAATCTTAATTGGGTACGTTTTCACAAAAATACAGATAGTGTAGATAGACATATAAAAAAGTTTGAAGATAAGTTTGAATATCTTAAAATTGCTGAAATGATGATTAACACCCAATATTATAATGGTAATAATAGATTTTTTATTTTTGTTGATGTAGATGCAGAAAAAATAGTAGGAGACTTTGATAAAAATTTACTTAATCAAGCAATAGATGATTATATAGAAAAATATTATCGAAAAATTATCTCTCCTATGCTCACTCAAAGAGATTTAAAAGGTAATAAAAAATACACACAAGCCACCGCAGTTAAGTTTGTTAAAGACAGGATAATTAAAAATTATTGCTCTTAAACACTATTTACAACTTGTTTCTTGTAAAAAAAGGTTATGTTTTTTAATAATAATTATGTCTTGAAATAATATATTTGTAGGGTATAGTTCTGAAATTATGCAAATTAATTTTTATTAACCTTAATTCATTCTGATATGAATACAACAAAACTTGTAACATTAGTAGGTAAAGTTCTTACTGTTACTGCGGGAGTATTAGTCGCTTTTCAAGTTCAAACGTATTTAGCAAAAAGAAGTACGGAAGTACCTCAAACTGCTGAATAGTCAATGAGCAAAATAATTTTATTTAACTATATAAATTTTTGAAAAATGTCAAATATTCGTAAATACTTAGCTGATGCAAGAGCAAATGCTAATGAAAACTATTCAAATATGAATGGTGGGTTCGTGGATGATTCAAACTTCACAGGACAAGATGGGTTTTTTGGTGCAAATGGAGGCGGTGTATCTGCTCCAACATCACAACCTTATATTTTAACAGTAACCTCAACAGACCCCGCTAATAGTGGAGAATTTTCTGTTTTAGGTTCGTATGAGTTTATCAACAACGCAGGTTTTACTGCGGGTGGAGATTTAGTAATCGGTTTAATCACAATTTCAAGTGGAATTGCAGGAATTAACTATCGTGAAATGCTTTATCAATTTATGCAAAATCCTTTTAGTGTAGGTTTAACTTACTTGCAGTCAGCTACGGCTAACCAAGTACTTGAAACACTTGCTATTAATACGAGAGATGCAAATGGTAATGAAGCACAAAAGACGTTAGTACCTACCATCGACCCATACCAACAGCAATCGACCATAGTGGCGATGCGTTATGGGTATAGAATTGATGGATTTACTAAAGTAATTATTTCAAATATCTTAGCTAACGCTACTGTGAAATTATACTTCTACCCATCAGATAATATCAATTTAGCAAGAGGATTATCGGGTCGCCCTGTATCTGAAGCGTTTGGTAACCCAGGTATTGTGAAAGCTCAAACAATTAAATTGCAAGGGTAATTAACAGTATGTGTGGTTTACTGCACAGAAACTTTAAAAAGGTGTGTGGTGTTATGCTATACACCTTTTTTTAATATAATACAAAAGATATGACAACAGTATATGATTATATAGCCAAAAACAACCCACAAGGAGCTAAATCTTTGTGTGAATCTTATGGTTATCAAGTTAGAAATCCTCGTTCAATGAGCCAAAATTTAAAAACTTTGGTAAATAATGAGGGGGAAGATGCACTATTATCATTAATGAATATGCACCCCGATAAAGAGTTTATATTAGAAGTGTTTTCTAAGCCAACTGAAAAAGAAGAAAAAACTTCTAATTGCGGTTGTCAAAATAATATAGGTAACAGTCCATACCTTTTAGAGCATTTTATTAATGCAAGTGGCAGACAAGAAAACAATAGTAGTGAGGCAAAGGCTTTGGCTACAAATACTAATACAATAATTTTTGCTTCTTGCTTAGTTTTAGCAGTAGCTATAATTTTCAAAAAATAAAAAAATGGTAAGAAGTGAAAAATTTACAGGCTTAATTTCTGTAATTGTTGGTACTGACTTAGAAGCAGTAATTGATTTTTTAAGACGTGAGGGTGTAAATGTAAGTTTATCAGCAAAGCCAAAGGAAGTGGTAAGAATATTAATTATGTCTATAATGAGTTCAAAAGTTTTTAAAGATAACTTTACAAATTGGGCAAATTCAAGATATAAAAATGAATCAAATATGAATGGATATTATAATACAAGTGGTTTTGACCCAATGGCAACACAAGGTAGCGGACAAGAATTTGATGCTATGAGTAGCCAACAAGGTGCTAATCTTAAAGAAGATGGATTTGCAAATGCAAGTGGAGAGTTTGATACTATGTCCACACAAAGCGGAGGGTTTTCTCCAACGGAAACTCAATATGCTAATCTTTTTGGTAATAGAGATAAGCCAAAGACTTATACACCATACGACCCTGCAACGGGTACGGGAGGTAGTAAAGTGGGGAACTTTTTAAGAAGTGATTCAATCAAAAGTATTTTTGATACAGGTTTAGATTGGTTTAAAACTGATACAGCTAATAAACAAGCCAGAGATATTGCAAGGGCGGGTCTTGATGCAGAAAAAGTACGATTAGAGCAACTTAAAGAACAAGGAAAACTAACTCAACAACAATTTGAGGCTCAACTAAAAATAGCCGAATTAAACGCTAATGCACCTCAATCATCAGTTATATTATGGGTAATTGGAGGTGTAGTTTTATTAGGTGCTTTAGGTACAACTATTTATTTCGCTACTCGTAAAAAATAATTAGTTTGGAAAATGAAGTTGTATTTGACGACCAACTCCAAGACTATGCAGATAGGGAGGGTATATTTAAAAGTTCTGACTTAAAATATTACATCTTAACTTTTGCATTTTTAGGATTAGGTTTTATTGTAATTAAAAAATTTGGGAAAAAATGAATGGTTCTGATATAATAGATAACAATAGAAAACTAATTAATGGAGACCAAAAAAAACAACTATTAGCAAGGACAAGTGGCACTATACAGGGTGCTTTTACGGGTTTAGTAGGTGGAGTAATGTTTGGTTACTTTAAAGACAAAAACATCTACACAACGGGTTTTGTTGGATTATTAATAGGTGGTACTATTTCTGCTATAATGGTGGGTAAATTTTCAAAAGAAGAATAGATATGTTTAGTAGAAAAAAAAGGGAAGAACAAAAAGCAAGAGCAAAGGAGAAACTATTAGAACAACAAGAAGCTGAATTAAAACAAGAAGAATTAATTAAAGCAGAAGTTTCGGGAGATAATAAGAAGATTTATTTAATAGCGGGTGCGGTTGCAGTTTTAGGAGCAGTTATAATAATTATAAAAACGAGAAAGAAATGATTAAATTTAGTCCTAATGATAAAAAATCATTTGTGATTGGGTTGGTAGCCTCCCTTTCAGCAGTAGTGCTTTGGGATTTAATCAAATATAGATTAGAAATTTTAAATTACGAAAAAAATAAAAAAAATTAAATTATGGCAAGAAAAGTATATACAACAAAAGAACAAGCAGTAATAGACAAAAGAACACAAGAGGTTGCTGATGCTAAAATTGATGCTAAAAGAAAAGAAGAAAACAAGAAAAAATTAATGTATATAGGTGGAGCAGTTCTCGTTGTGGGTCTTGCAGTATATCTTTTAAGAAAAAAATAAAACAATGAAAAAACGTAAAACAACAAAAAGAAAAGGCGGTAGTGCAACTTGTCAAAAAGTAACAAAGCACAAAAGAGCAGGTAAAAAAGTTAAGTCTTATTCAAGAAAACGTAAAAGCAAATAAAAATATTATGGCAAAAAAAATGAACGCATATATGACAGCACTTCAAAAAGCTCGTAAAAGTGGTGCAAGTAGCTTTAGTTATAATGGCAAAACATATAAAAAGGCTAAAACTAAAACGGGAATGGTAATTTATAAAGCAAAATAAATGTCTGAATATACATCAATTTTTAAAGAAAAAAATTACTACATAGGTATTGCAGTAGGTATTGCAAGTGTTTTGTTATATCAGAAATATTTAAAATAATTTTTTATGAAAATAAATGTCAAGAAAATAGCGATTGTGGGTGGCTCTTTAGCGGTGCTTTATTACTTAATAAGTGCTTATGCTCTTGGTGGAAAAAGTGGGGTAGAAAAAATTTTAGGTAAAAAAACAAAACCCAAAGAGGTGGTTAAGCCTAAAGGTGTTAAGCCACCAAAAAAAGAATTGCCAAGTAAACCAACTCCAACACCCCCATTTATACCGCAATCAAGTGGTTCGGGAACGGGTGGAATGGTAACCAATAATCAAACAGTTCCGATAAGATACAACCCAAGAGATTATGGAGATATAGTTTTAGGAAGTGTTGATAGAGGTGGAATGATAAAAAGATAAAATTATGGGAGGAAAAACAATTTATTATGCAATAATTATATTAGGAGTAGGTGCTATTTCGTATATGTACTTTTTAAGTGATGCGGGAGGTAAGGCAACATTTTCAGAGGATTTAGACAAAGAGTTTGAAAGTTTAAAATCAACACAAAGATAATGCAAGATATAGGTATTTCGGTAGGAGAATGGAGCGATAACCAATTTGCAAATTTTGGAAGTCCACAACAACGCTCAATTATGGGTGGTATTAGTGGGTTTATACCAAAATTTTCAACGAGTTTTAGAGATAATAGAGAGTATGGAGATGGCAGAGAAATTAAAAGTCGTAAAGATACTGCTATAATATTACTTAATAAAGGTTTTTCAAAAGATGATATTGCTCGAATGTGGGCAAATTATAAATTAGATGTGCAAAGTAATTTTGATAAACTTAAGTTTATAGCTTACGCAGAACGAAAAAGAATTATTGATAAAGCACGAAAGGAAGAAGAAGATAGGCTTTATGAACAAGGAAAAGCAGAGGAAGAAAAAGAAATTATTAATGATTTAAACCTTTTTCCACCAAAAGAAAATAATTCTCCTATACCAAATGAATTGGGAGGAGTTAAACAATCAGACAATAAAACTAATTATTTAGTTTATGGTTTAATAGGCTTGGGTGTTATTGTAGGAGCGTTTTTAATATTCAAAAAGAAATAAGATGACAGAATTATTAGGTAAATCAGTAGGAGAATGGTCTGCTAACGAAAGTGTGAATTTTGGTGGCACTATGTTTGGCAATCAGAATAGCACAAGAAATTGTGATGCTTTAACATCACCAAATTGGCGACAATGTGGTATTAGCTTTTTAGAATGGACAAGGAGAGCAAGTGCTAATGGCAGTCTTAAAAAGAGTGGATTAACACCCGTACAAATTGCAAGGTATTGGAAAAAATTTCAAAATGAAGTACAGAGTACATTTGATAAATCTTTATTTATCGCTTATGCTATGGAGCAAAATGCAAAAGAGTATGATGCTTCACAAAATCAAGGCGGAACAAGAGGAGGTGGTAGAGGAAATTCTAATACCAATGTAAATACCGACAGAAACGGAAACCCAACTACGGGCGACAATGGAGGTCAGTCAAGTGGCGGTGGTAGTACAAGTCCAACAAGTGGCGGTGGTAGTACAAGTCCAAAAAGAAACACCAATACAACATCAATTCCACAACCAAAAAGTGGTAATACTCAATATTATATTTATGGTGGTGTAGGATTAGCGGTTATTGTAGGAGCATTTTTAATATTTAGAAAATAAGTTATGCAAACAACAAGTAGAGATGATAGTATGATGTCTGATTTCTTTCAAGTAGAAGGATATTCTAATTTAGGAGGTTCGCTAAATAAATTGATGGAACAAGCTAAAGCTAAAGCCAAAGAAAAGAAACGACAACAAGCATTAGAGATTAAAAAGTTAATAGATGAAGAAGAAAGAGTAAAACAAGAAATTATTAACGAACAAAACGTATTAAATAACGAAAGAGATAATCAAACATCAGAACCAAATACTCAACCAAATTCTCAACTAAATCAAGAGAAAACCCCTTATCTTTGGATAGGACTTGGAGCAGTAGTTTTGGTAGGAGTAACAATATTAATAGTAAAGAAATCATAAACAGAGACACAAATGAGAGTGATTAATAAAAGTTTTTTGTCAGCAAACCAACAATATAAATTAAGTGGTTCAACATTACCATTTAAAGAATGGATAAATAGAGAAAAGGATAAAGGCGAAGTTATACCTAAGTCGGGTGTAAGTGATGTGGTCAGAGATGCTTTAGAAAATAGTAATTTGTTAGACCAACTTGATGAAGAACCTAACAAAGAAGATAAAAAAAAGACAGTACTTGGATTAAGTAAGCCTATATTGTTGTTATCGGCATTAGTAATTGTTGGAGCAGTAGCATATAAATACTATTATAAAAAATAGATGAATTATACTTTAAATAGCAGATATGAGCAAATG